>JAEEGK010008183.1_pt1 | contig 24736 bp, 20 predicted proteins | sample 8958771 | NCBI WGS metagenome assembly JAEEGK01 (sample SAMN16246547, study PRJNA631951) | gut metagenome | biome: gut microbiome; feature: rumen; material: SC-attached | host: Bos | place: Iran: Karaj | collected 2018-10
TGTTTGATGTCAGGCTCCTGAATAGCCGGACTCTCGTTGCCATAGCGGCCGAGGGCGGTAACGGCATAGTGGAAAGTCGCAGTATGCGGAACTTGCAAATGTTGCCATAGATAGCGGGTTGCTATGAGGTTGGCGGGATTGCTCGTGTCGACGGGTTTCTCCCTTGACGCATATATATTATATATAAGGTATGGGCCGTCGCTTCTGTCCTTGGCACCGCTCCAACTCAGCAGGTCGCTTTGTTTCGTGCGTCTTACCTGCAAACTGGTGGGTGCTGTGGGTGCGATACTTTGTTCCCACGCCATCGGCGGAATAAGGGCAGGGTGGCGGTCGAACCACGTCACATAATCCAGTACTCCCTTGATGTTATCCAATAGGAATTTCGCGCGGAAGTAACAATGTCCTACGCCAATCTGTCGCGTCACGTTCAGCTGTCGCTTGATTTCAGGCAATTGGAAACGTCCCTCCTTGGGGTCGAGCATATAAATGCCCAAGCCCGATACGATGGTGCGGCCGTAGCTGTGCTCCTGCCAATCGAGGGCAAAGGGATAGAAGTTGTTGCCTTGAAAGTACATCATCGGATAGAGCTGGTCCATCAAGCCTTCTCGTAACCATAGCTGAGCATCCTGAGCCACACGACGTCGGGCATTCCAACCGTTCGAACGATAGCGCGATAGGTCGTCGTACTTGCCGATTGGCGAACAACTCATCTTGACCCAAGGCTTGTAGAACTTCACACGGTCATGTATTGACTGTACGATACGCGTGATGTTGTCGGCTCGCATCGTTCTCCTCCATGTCTCTGGATAGCGGATGTAGTCCAGATGGATGCCGTCAATGTCGTAACGCTCCGTTATCTCCTGACAGATGTTTGTCAGATAGTCGGCTGTCTGATACGACTCAGGATTCATATATCCCTCGTCGCCAATCTTCATGATGAGCGACGGATAGCGTTGACGGATGCGCTTGCAACCATACGTGTTCCACTTACCAACAGGAATGGTCACTACCCATGCGTGCAGTTCCATGCCTCTGCGATGACACTCGTCGATAGCCGTTTGCAGGGCATCATAGCCTGGTGACACACCAGGTTTGCCTGACAGACAACCGTCCCACGGCTCGATATCTGAAGGGTAAATCGTCGTAGCTCGCACGCGCGTTTGCAACATGACAGTATTGACACCAGCCTGTTTCAGCCTGTCGAGCATGCTGCATAGTTGTCGCTTCTGTGCCTCGATACCCATTCCGTCGTGTGCATATGTACTGGGCCAGTCTATTCCACCGATGGTTGTCAACCACACGGCACGCACCTCATACTTGGGCTGTGCGGAGCCCGTTAGAGCGCTAAATAATAGTAATATGTAAAGAAAATGCTTCAATTTTAAACTTTTTGCTTGCAAAGATACGAAATTCTCTAAACTTTTTCTTACCTTTGCCGGAAGAATTTAAAAAACTATACAAAAAAAATGATTTCATTCGCTCTGAGCCTGGTTGCTCTGATTCTTGGTTATCTGCTCTACGGACGCTTTGTAGAGCGGGTTATTGCCCCTGACGATCGTGTGACGCCAGCAGTGGCAAAAGCCGATGGACTCGACTACATTGTTCTTCCTAACTGGAAGGTGTTTATGATTCAATTCCTGAACATTGCGGGCACTGGTCCCATCTTTGGTGCTATCATGGGTGCCAAGTTCGGCCCTGTGGCTTATCTCTGGATTGTGCTGGGATGTATCTTCGCAGGTGCCACCCACGACTACTTCTGCGGCATGCTGTCTATGCGAAATGGTGGCGTAGGACTGCCTGAGCTCGTTGGTAAGTATCTGGGCAAGACTACCAAGACGATTGCGCTTGTCTTTACGGTATTGTTGCTGATTATGGTAGGCACGGTGTTTGTCTATTCGCCTGCCGAGATTCTGCATTCGATGGGTGGTAGTACGTTGATGTGGGTTGCTATCATCTTCTGCTATTATATTATTGCCACCATGCTGCCTATCGATAAGATTATTGGTAAGGTATATCCGCTCTTTGCTTTCTCGCTGTTGTTTATGGCTGCAGCGCTGATGGCGGTGCTCATTGTCAAGTGGCCGCAACTGCCTGAAGTGTGGACAAACTTCTATAATATGGGTGCTGAGGCTCAGCCCGAAAAGTGGAAGGATGCTATTTTCCCAGCCCTCTTCATTACCATTGCCTGTGGTGCTATTTCTGGTTTCCATGCTACGCAAAGCCCGCTGATGGCACGTTGTGTGAAGAGTGAGAAAATGGGACGTCCCATCTTCTATGGTGCCATGATTACCGAGGGTGTAGTAGCACTTATTTGGGCTACCGTTGCTTCGTGGTTCTTCTATGGACCAACACCAGGCTACGAGCTGATTGCCGGTGCCGATAAGGGCTTTTATACATCAGCGCCTGCCGTTGTCAATTTGGTATGTAACGACTGGTTAGGTGTCGCTGGTGCCGTACTGGCTATGTTGGGCGTTGTGGCAGCACCTATCACGAGTGGCGATACGGCATTCCGCTCTGCACGTCTGATAGTAGCCGATTGGTTGAAACTCAACCAGCGTCCTATTCTCAAGCGTCTCTACATCTGTGTTCCTTTGTTCATCGTATCCATCGCTATGTTGGTGTGGCAGATGGAGAACCCTGATGGCTTTAATACCATCTGGCAGTACTTCGGATGGAGCAATCAGACGTTGGCTGTATTTACCCTCTGGACAATAACAGTCTATTTAGTTCGCGAACGTAAGCCCTTCTGGATTACGCTCATACCAGCCCTCTTCATGACTTCCGTCTGCTCTACCTACGTCTTCGTGTCGAAGCAGATGTTAGGTTTGGGCGACGAAGGCTATTACCTCGGTATTGCCTGTCTGGGTATTGCCTGCATCTGGTTTGGTGTGTGGTACAATAGGACGATGAACAATAAACAATAAACAATAAACAATAAACGTGAAACAATAAACAATAACTATGAAGAAAATCGCATTATTCGTCGTAGCGCTGGTCATGTCTGTTGCAGCCAACGCTCAGTTTGAACAAGGTAAGGGTTATCTGGGTGCTTCGCTCACCAATGTCGATCTGAGTTATAATGGTTTGAACAAAGGTCATTTTGGTTTGGGTGCAAAGGCTGGTTATCTGATTGCTGACGACTGGATGCTGACGGGACAATTGGATTATCAGAAGACTAAGGACGTGCCTTATAGCCTGACCTTGGGTCCTGGCATTCGTTACTATATCCAGCAGAATGGTCTCTATATGGGTGCTTCGGCTCTTTTCAAGCATGCTGACGACTACAACGATTTCATGCCCAGCATCCAGATTGGCTATGCTTTCTTTATCAGTCGTACGGTGACCTTCGAACCTGAGATTTACTATGAGCACTCGTTCAAGGACCACAGCAATTACAGTACGGCAGGTATCCGTCTGGGTGTTGGTATCTATCTGTTTAAGGATCAGTATAAAATCAAATAATAATTGCCTATGTTAAGTATAGATTTCTACAGACCCAACTACGACATGGATGTCAAAGAACTTGTTGACAGGTTGATTGACCTCTCGTTTGCCGAGGATATTGGCGATGGCGACCACACCACGTTGTGTTGTATTCCTGAGGATGCTATGGGCAAGTCGCATCTGCTCATCAAGGAAGACGGCATCTTGGCTGGTGTAGAGATAGCCAAAGAGGTGTTCCATCGTTTCGACCCTGAGATGCAGGTCGAGGTGCTGATGCAGGATGGTGCCCGTGTCAAGAAGGGCGATATTGCGATGATTGTGACTGGTAAGACTCGTTCACTGTTGCAGACCGAGCGCCTGATGCTGAACATCATGCAGCGCATGAGTGGTATTGCCACGATGACCGACCGTTATGTGCAGCGCCTGAAGGGTACCAAGACCCGCGTGCTCGATACCCGCAAGACCACACCCGGCTTGCGCATGCTTGAGAAGCAGGCTGTGAAGATTGGTGGTGGCTGTAACCATCGCATCGGACTCTTCGACATGATTCTGCTGAAGGACAACCACGTCGATTTTGCTGGTGGCATTGTGAACGCTATAGACCGCTGTCACGCATACTTGAAAGAGAAAGGTCTCGACCTGAAGATTGAGATTGAGGTACGTTCGTTCGACGAGTTGCAGCAGGTGCTGGACCATGGTGGTGTGGACCGTATCATGCTCGACAACTTCAGCGTGCCCGATACGAAGAAGGCTGTGGATATTATAGCCGGACGCTATGAAACGGAGTCCAGTGGTGGTATTACGTTCGATACCATTCGCGACTATGCCGAGCAGGGTGTCGATTTCATCAGTGTAGGTGCGTTGACCCACTCAGTGAAGGGACTTGATATGTCGTTCAAGGCATGCTAAGGTTATCATTATTGCTTGCATGCTCTTTCCTATTGCTGACAGGTTGCGACCATGATGCCGAGCCTGTCGGCAATTCTGATATAGAATATGTGTCGCCTGTCGATTATGAAATCACGTTGGCAGGCAACTTTGGTGAGCCCCGTCCCTGGCACTTTCATGGTGGCATCGATGTCAAGACGGGCAACGTCGAGGGTAAGCAGATTTTCTCGATAGCCGATGGCTACGTCAGTCGTCTGACGGTCAACAAGTATGGCTTTGGCAATGCTATCTATGTGGCTCATCCCGACGGACATACCAGCGTGTATTGCCATTTGCAGCGTTTTGCCCCACAGTACGAAGCCCTGCTTCATCGCACAGGTAAAGACACCCTGTCGATGGTTTTGCCAGAGTCAAAATACCCCGTCAAGGCTGGCGACCTCATCGCCATTAGTGGTAATACAGGCCACTCTACAGGGCCCCATCTGCACTTGGAGATACACGACACTGAGACGTGGGTCATGCGCGACCCATTGATATTCCTGGGTCATCTCATTGCTGACAGCGTAGCACCACAGGCCCACTCGTTTATGGCTGTGCCAATGCAGGGCGAGGGAGTGTTCTGTGGCAGTCAGGACAAGCAGACCTTTGGCTTCGGGCAGCCTGATGACAAGAAGCAACGCACCACGTGGACACTCAGTCGCGAGTTCACAGCATGGGGCAGGGTAGGCTTTGCCCTGTGGGCCGACGACTATGCCCAGGATGTGTATCATCACTACGGCATTCGCCACATGCAGCTATTGGTCGATGGTCGCGAAGTGTTCCGCTCTGATGTCGACAGCATCCCCATCAGTTGTCAGGCTGAGGTCAACAAATGGGGCGACTACAACCATTGGCGCAAAAACCGCATCTGGTATATGAAGGCCTATCGCGAGCCACGCATGCGTCTGCCCATCCTGCATACCGACATCCATCGTGGCATCGTCAACTTCAACGAAGAGCGTCCCTACCATCTGACCTTCGTCCTGCGCGACTATCAGAACAACCAGGCCACTTATAATTTCACCGTTCAGGGACTCCGCAACAAGACCGTACACCCCCATGCGCAAGGCACGCTGCTCGACAACTACCTGTTGTTCGACCAGTGCCTGTGGCCGTACATAACCTATAAGCGAAACTTTTGAAGACTGTGTGCTTTGCTTTCTGTATTTGCTCCCCAAGTTGGGGAGTATTCTCGAAATATTTACCTCATTTATTTGGATAGTTCAGATTTTCTTCTTAAATTTGCATCCAAGAAGAATAACGAGCACAATTATGAGAACGTCGCAGGAGTATATCGATTTGCTCAGAGAGCATCAAGCCGAACTACAGCAACAGTTCGGTATCAAGCGTATGCGCCTTTTTGGGTCTGTGGCTAAAGGGGTTCATCGTGAAGATAGCGATGTGGATCTTTTTGTAACTATGCCTTCAAAATTCTTCAATTATATTCTTGCAGCCCAATATTTAGAGCAACTTTTGGGTTGTAAAGTTGATTTGATTCAAGATCATGACAACATTCGTCCTTTCTTCCGTCAACAAATAGAACACGATGGCATCGATATCTTTACAGGAGCTTAGAATCGTCGAAGACATGCTCCGACAAATTCGTGAGTCGATTCACAATCTTGAATTGTGGAACGAGAACTATAGTGATGCAAATGAGATGCTTTCATCTCCAGAGGGTGTCAAGACACTGGCTGCTGATTGTATGTTAATCGAAGCTATTGGTGAAGGATTCAAACGCATTGACGAGCGCACAAACCAGCAATTGTTACCTTTTCGACCCGAAATTCCATGGAAAGCCGTAAAGGGTATGCGTGATCATATTGCTCACGGCTATTTTGATATTAATAGCAATCTAGTTTGGGACGTGGTAAAGAATGATTTACTCCCTCTACGTAACGCTGTAGATTATTTTCTTGAACATCTGTATGATATTGTTCCATTTGAAGAATAATGGTCCGCATAGGAGGTCTCTATGATCATTACTAATTATTTTCCAATACTTCCGTTTTATTCGGTAGTAATACCCGCAATTGCAAATATTAATGTTCACAATCATCATTTATTTCGTCCGGACAGACTGCCAGTCCGCAGGCCTCGGACTGTGAGTCCGAAGGCGTCGGACTGAGTGCGAGCCTTCGTTGCGACAATCGCGAATAAACGATGAAACAAATGCTATTGGATACCAAAAATCAATGAATTCGAAAATATCCCTCCCTTGGTCCCGTGGAAGGCGTCAAAGGCCGATGTGTAAAGGGCTGAAGGCACGGGAGGGTAATCCGTTCTCACTCCCGTCTCCCTCCCGTTTTCTTCTTCGACTACTCCCGTCATTTTTATTGTTGAGCTGTCAACCAATTTAGGAATATAAAAAAGTCGAGGTGAGTGAAAGGGACCCAAAAAGGGAGGGTGACGGGAGGGACATTCATTATCACTCCCGTCTGTAAAATGCCCTGTTTAAAAGGGGTTGAGGACTGCGACGGGAGCAAGGGAGGGTAAAATCAAAAAACGCTAAATACAAGGGAATTGAAGTCCTTCTGTTAGGTCTTATTTTCCAATACTCCCGTCTTATTTTCTATTAATACCCGCAATAGCAACTATTAGTGTTCACAACTGTAACTATTAATTGTAGCAGTCCCAAGTATTAATATTTGAGATCGCAACTATTAATAGCAAAATTTCTCTTTTCGAGTTACATTGATTTACAATCAGAGATACAATGTGTTGCTATCTTTCGTAGAAATATCAAAGAAATTTGTAGGAAAACGTTCAAGTTTCGAAATCTTTTCGTAACTTTGCAAACATGAAACCAGCAAAGATTTTCCAGCAGTATATATGGCTCATTAATACGTTGAGGACGTACAAGCAGCTAACCCTTGAGCAATTGAACCAGAAATGGCAACAAGATGGTGTTGCTGACGGCAACGTTTTGCCACGCTCCTCGTTTAACCGCCATCGCGACGCTATACTCGACATGTTTGGTATCATTATTGATTGTGATCCTAAGAGCTATTGTTATTACATCAGTAATCCTGAATTATTAAAAGATGACAGCATAGAACGGTGGCTTTTCTCGACGCTCAACGTTCATGGTGTGTTAGCCGACAGCGCATCCGTGAAAAATCGTGTGGTTTTAGAAAACGTGCCAGCCGGCCTGGAGTTCCTTGAGACCATCATCCATGCCATCAAGACGGGTAGAAAGATACTCATAACATATCAGCGTTTTGGCGCTGACAGCTACGATAAGGTTGTAGCCCCCTATGCCATCAAGTTGTTCCATCAGCGATGGTACCTGCTGTCTTATACGGGGAATCACTACGCCACTTACGCACTCGACCGTATGCAGGCCGTCACCATGACTGATGACACTTTCGAGATGCCCCCCGACTTCTCGCCACAACAGTATTATGCTGAGTATTTTGGTGTGCTGACTGACGATACGCCAATGGCTCATGTCGTTGTCCGTGCCCACAACTGGACACCCAACTACTTGCGCACCCTGCCTCTGCATGCCTCACAGTGCGAGATAGCCACTACTGAACATTATACTGACTTCTCGTTCGACCTTCGTCCCACTGCCGATTTTCTTGGACAACTGCTTTCGCATGGCGACGGTATTGAAGTGTTAGAACCAGCCGATTTGCGGCAGAAAATGCGTGAAATGATTGCCGAAACTCTTAAAAGATATTAAAATATGTTGGGGTGTCCTGACTTTTGGGACACCCCTTATCGTATATTTGCTTCCGTAAACAGATTGTTGAATTTTAAAAAGATGAATTATGGAAGCAAAGAAGAAGTATTTCATGGATTGCCATTTGGCAGGACGTATGTATCACGATGCTGACGAAGTATGGGATAAACTTAAAGTGGGTACTAAACTCAGTATTGTGCGAGACCTTGAAAATCGTTACGATGGTGACGCAGTAGCTGTTGCTTATGTTGATGAACAGAGGAAGGAACCTGTATGTCTAGGCTATATTCCTCGCGACGAGAACTCCTTGTTGGCTTCATTTCTGGATATGGGCCATCAGGATATCTTCGAATGCCGTATCAATCGCATTATTCCTGAAGCTCACCCTGAACAGCAGGTACAAATAACTATTTGGATTAAGAAGAAAGAGGCATAAATGGAAAGGATAGTTGATTTGATAATGACCCACCTGTTCAAGTTGGCAGAGTCTGTTTGTGGCAGATGTTCGTTCCTGATGGACGAGCCTGCCACTCCTCAGGAAGTTGTCCCCAAGATTCGATTCTCTAACAAGAATAAGATGGTGGAAGGGGAGTTATTTAAATAGAACATCCATGAATTATATAAAATATGAATAAGGAAGAAGCAAGATTAAAAGCTATCAAATATGCGACAGAAAAGGGATGGGAAGAAAACGAAATAAGTTATCTGACTTATGATGGAAAATGCTACGTTTTTAGCTTATATATGCCAGAAGGAGATTTTTGTTCTTCTTGTGGTGTGTATGTAGAAGAGAACAATTGCGAGATTAGAGACTTGACCTCAGAACATCTTTTTCTATTATGTTGCAATAGAATTCGCGAGATGATTGCTCGCTGCCAATGGACTTTCGCAAAGACTATGCCGTTTGCTCCTCATGAGTATATCGTGAGGGACAAATGCCCGTTGACTGACGGGGAGTTTGTGTACTTTGTGGATATGCAGCGACGCTTTGGCGTGAAGGAGCGATGGGGAAAGTATAACCATCCTTATCTCTACGTTGATGATTACAAGTATTGGACTATGGGAGATCCTTACGAGAATACAATCATTATCAATCGTGCAAAAGTAAAGAAAGAATAATGCAGATATGGGAATAGATATATCACACATTGTTAAACATGATTATAAGAATGTAAAAAATCATGCATCTACAATGGACTTCGTAAAAGAAACTATAAATAGGCTAAAGCAGATCCTACAAATTAATGGAGTTAATGAAATATCTGAAGAAGAGGACTTTGAAACGATTTCATTCGAATTGCCAATAATGTTACAATACTTTGAATAGTTCAAAATTCGGAATGAATAATAACGGATTATCTGCGGTTTTTGGTATGGATGGAAAACTGTCGACAGACTTTGCGCTTGGCATTTTTACTGGAAAAGGTTAGAGATAGAAAGAAGTAATATTAATCCTTTTTTAAAAAGAACGATTTTTAATGAAGTAGCAGAGATTGAATTTTTTCCAAAATCATAATTCTTTAATTTGAGATAGTTTATTATATCGTATTCTATTTTATTTCAAGATTATTTGGATTTCTAGAAATATGTTTGTACTTTTGCAGAAAAGTAAATATTAACTTAAATAATAATATGTCATATTTAAATACTACTATCCGCAATTTGATTACGGAAAAAATAGGTAGAAATACTTTTTTACCAGCAATTCAACGTGAATATGTTTGGAGTCCTTACCAAGTGGAAAAATTGTTTGATTCCTTGATGTGTGGCTATCCCATAAGTTCTTTTCTTTTATGGCGTATAAGAGAGGAAAATAAAAAAGAATGGATATCATATGATTTTATTAGAGATTTTGATGAAGAAAAACCCCATAATTATGAAGCTAATCTTGATGGAGTTAATCAAGATGTCTTCCTTGTTTTGGACGGACAGCAACGCATAACATCTTTGAATATAGGGTTAAGAGGATCATATAGATATTTTTATAGAAAATGGAGAAAAACCAGATTATATCTTAACCTGTTATGGAATCATGATAACGACAATCCAGAAGAACTAACATATCAGTTCCTTTTCAAAGAAGATGACCAACCTATACCTCGAACAAATTATCCTCAGTTTTGGTATCGTGTTGGCGATATTCTGAACTATGATGACATTTCTGAAACAATTGATAATATTGAGACAAGATTATCTTCTTATACAAAAGACGAAATCGCTCAAGCACGAAGAATTATCACTAAACTTTATTCAGTAATAAATGTTACAGAGGTTATAAATTACTACGAAGAAAAGTCAGATAATTACGACAAGGTTTTAGAAATATTTATCAGAACAAATACTGGCGGTCAAAAGTTGGAGTATAGCGATATTCTTCTCTCAACTGCTACAGCCAAATGGAAAGATTTGAATGCACGTGAAGAAATAAATAATTTTACGGATGAAATTAACAAGATAGGAGTAGGATATAACTTCGGCAAAGATTTTGTAATGAAAGGCGCCATGTATTTGACAGAGGACCTCCCGATACAATATAAACTTAGCTCTTTTACGCAATCTAACCTTGAAAAGATTGAAGATCATTGGGATACGACAAAGGAAGCTATAAGAAATGCAGTTTTATTAATAAGCAGATATGGTTTTAATGATAAAAACCTTGTCACCAAATTGGCATTACTCCCAATTGCACAATACCTCCGAAATATTTGTAATAAGAATTATGTTGTTTCAACCAAAGTAGATGACGTTATTGATCAGAATAATATTCAAAAGTGGCTTGTTTTTATAATTCTTAAAAATGGTTTAGGTGGATCAAGTGATACAAAACTCACACAAATGAGAAAAATAGTAGATGCAAAGTACGATAGGTTCCCTTATGCAGAATTAAATAGGGAAATGCTTATCGAATCTTCCTTTAATGATATGGAACTTGAAAGCCTTCTCAAAACTAATTATGGGACACGATATAGTTATTTAATTCTTTCTCTTCTTTATCCAGGAAGGGATTGGAAAGACAAGATTTTCAATGAAGACCACATTTTCCCGCAGACAGAATTTCAACGAAAGAAATTGAAGGCAAGAGGCTATGATGACGAGAAAATTGAACTATATTTATCTAGCTATAATTCAATTGCAAATTTGGAATTATTGGATGATAGCGAGAACAAAATTAAAAATGCTAAACCCTTTGAGGAATGGCTATCCGATAGAGACGATAATTTTAAATCCCGTCACCATATTCCTCAAATGGAAAACTATTGTTTTGACAATTTCATTAGTTTTATTGAAAAAAGAAAAGAGCTATTAATAGAGAGCCTTAGTAAAATATCTTTTGAGGACTAGGCTTAACAAATAGAAATTGTTGATAGCATTTGGAGAACTGTAAAAATATGCAATATGGTTATAACAAATTTTTATTCATCAAGTATAATAAAACAGCGTATCAATAAAGACGTTGCAGTATATATTAAAAGTCACGCTGAGCCCAATCTAGATGAGCTTCTTGTAATTGCAGCGACACCTGCAATTCGTGCAGACTTTAAAAGCATAGAACTAAAGAGTCTGTATAGCATCATGTTGAAGATGAAAGCTTTCTTGAAAGGAAGACAAAGATTCCTAAACTTCACGAAAGAGGCAGTTGTTGAAGGTTTGAATAAGGAGTGGTTGCCAACACTGGAAGAGGATGACAAAGTGAAACTATTAGAAAATATTGCAGTTATTGAACGCATTAATGATGATGGTACTATCGTAACAAATGCTAAGGTCTTTCAGCCTTTTGTTGATGCGAACATACCAGATACGATAAGATATGGAGAGTCTGAATATTTAAAAGTTGCTCCACCCAAACATCGTGTTCTAAAGGATAAACTGATAGAAATTGCCCCTGATGCGCAATTAGCAGCAAAATTGGCTCCATTTATTGAATGGTATAAGAAATGGTGGGGCTATATGGTCTTTAATGAGAGCTATAAATGGAAAGCCACTGAACATTTCCAGGACAACTTCAGAATTGATGCACAAAATTTGAAAGAAAACCTGGAAGAAGCGTTACGCTATGAGAACAACCTACTTTCAGGGCAAATGAACTTCTCAAAAGCAATGCTACTGAAAAACGCAGAACTATCTCCTGAGGATGTAAGAAGTGCTTTGTCAATGCTTTTTGATGAGAATATTGATTTGGCTAAAAGAGCTGAAGACTTTGTAGAGCAATTCAAAACTATCCATGAGACCAACAAAGCTGTAGGAAAGATAAAAGCTAATCAGGCCCCTCATCAGAATCCTCATTCTGTTTCTGTCTATTTGGCGTTTTCTAATCCATCGCGACATTACATCTATAAGGAAAGTGTATGGTTAGATTTCAAGGCCGTTACGGATTTGGATTATCCTTCATTAAACTGGTTTACCTACAAGTTAGTTGGTTATACAAAAATCTGTAACCACATTCGTGAGGTGCTTATATCTGATAAGGAACTATTGAATTTACACGATGCCTCATATCCAAATGACAAGTCTAACTATCACCTGCTAACTCAGGATTTTATCTATGCAGTTGCCGTACATCTTGTCGAATTTGATAAGAGACCTGCATACTACAAAGAAGAAGATGCGAAATATTATAATTTATGAATTGGAACGATTTATCAGCATTTGAAGAATCATAAATTAATTTAATAGGAGGACGATTATGGATTATCTGGAGTATAAAGGCTACAAGGGTAGCGTGGAGTACAGCAAAGAGGACAATTGCCTGTTTGGTCAGGTTCAGGGCATGGGCAAGGATTTGATAGCGTATGAAGGTCAGACGCTTGATGAACTGCGCAAGGATTTCGAGGATGGCGTGGATAGCTATATTGAAGGTTGTCTGGCTGATGGTGTAGAGCCGGCAAAGCCTTATAGTGGCAAACTGAATCTGCGTATGTCATCGGAGCTTCATTCTCGTGTGGCTGCTTTTGTGGCTTCAACGGGTACTACGATAAATGATTTCATCAATCGTGCCATCAAAAATGAGCTGAAGAAAGTGGCGGCATTATAAGATATCATCAGATGTCTTTAACCCTTAATGTTTCTAAAATTGTTTGGTGGTGTCAGATGCTTTTAGTATCTTTGCAGAATATATATTCAAACTAATCAAAACGAACGAAATTATGTTATCACAACAAGACCTGAAGCAGTTGGCTCAGAAGGGTATTTCTGAGGCACAAATCGAGAGACAGTTAGGCGAGTTTAAAACTGGTTTTCCATTCCTGAAGTTGGAGGCTGCAGCAGCTATCGGCAAGGGCATCGTAGCGCCTTCTGAGGCTGAGCGCAAGGCGTATGTAGAGGCTTGGCAGCAGTACAAGGCCCAGGGCAAGAAGGTGGTGAAGTTTGTGCCCGCATCGGGTGCCGCCAGTCGTATGTTCAAGGATATGTTTGCCTTTGTCGATGCCGACTACGATGTGCCTACAACTGATTTTGAGAAGAAGTATTTTGACAATATCGAGAAGTTTGCTTTCTACGACGAGTTGGATGCTGCCTGCCAGAAAAATCAGGGCAAGGGCATCAAGGCGCTCATAGCTGAGGGTAACTACAAGGCCGTTGCAGCCAACATGCTGAAGGCTGAGGGACTGAACTATGGACAGCTGCCCAAGGGCCTGTTGCTGTTCCACAACTATGCCGAGGGTGCTCGTACGCCTATGGAGGAACACTTGGTGGAAGGTGCCCTGTATGCTGCCTCGAATGGTGAGGCTCACGTGCACTTTACCGTTAGTCACGAACACATGGAGCTGTTCAAGCAGAAGGTGGCTCAGAAGGCTGACCTGTATGCCAAGAAGTACGGCATCAAGTACGACATCTCGTTCTCCGAGCAGAAACCCTCGACGGACACCGTTGCTGCCAATCCTGATGGCACGCTGTTCCGCAACTCGGATGGCTCACTGTTGTTCCGCCCGGGTGGACACGGTGCGCTGATTGAGAACCTGAACGAGATTGAGGCCGACGTCATCTTCGTGAAGAATATTGACAACGTAGTGCCCGACCGCCTAAAGGGTGACACCGTAGAGTGGAAGCAGGTCATTGCTGGCGTGCTGGTAACGCTGCAGAAGAAGGCCTTTGAGTATCTGAACCTCTTGGATACCGGCAAGTACACACACGCGCAGATTGAAGAGATGATTCGCTTCGTGCAGCATGACCTGTGCTGCCGTAAGGCTGACATCAAGGAGCTGGAGGATGCCGATTTGGTGATATATCTGCGCAAGAAGCTGAACCGCCCCATGCGCGTGTGTGGCGTAGTAAAGAATGTGGGCGAGCCTGGTGGTGGTCCGTTCCTGACCTACAATCAGGATGGTACCGTTAGCTTGCAGATTCTGGAGTCGTCGCAGATTGACAAGTCGAACAAGGAGTATATGGAGATGTTTACCAAGGGTACGCACTTCAATCCCGTTGACCTTGTCTGCGCTGTGAAGGACTACAAGGGCAATGCTTTCGACCTGCCTAAGTATGTTGACCCCACGACAGGCTTCATTTCTCAGAAGTCGAAGAGTGGCAAGGAGTTGCAGGCACTGGAGTTGCCAGGCTTGTGGAATGGTGCCATGAGCGACTGGTCCACTATCTTCGTCGAGGTGCCCCTCTCTACGTTCAATCCTGTGAAGACTGTCAACGACCTGCTGCGCGACCAGCACCAGTAGGATGAATAATTAAATAAAAGAATAATGAACACAAAGACTATTTTAGCCATTGGAATGACTTCCACAATGATGCTAACATTTAACGCCTGCCAGCAGACCTCTCGCGAGAACCCTCTGCTGGCAGAGAGTTCTTTACCCTTTGGTGCGCCTGATTTCAGCAAGATTCAGACGTCCGATTACATGCCAGCCTTCGAGGCGGCTATGCAGCAAACGCGTGACAACATTCAGGCCATCGTGGACTGTCAGGACTCGGCAACGTTCGAGAATACCATCCTGCCCTTCGAGGACAGCGGTCGTCAGCTGGCACGTGTCTCCACCGTTTTCTTTGCCCTGACTGAGGCCGACAAGTCTGACGAACTGAGCGAGATTGAAAAGAAAGTGCAGCCCATGTTGACCGACCTCCAGAACGAGATTTCGTTTAACAAGCCGTTGTTCCAGCGTATCAAGCAGGTGTATGATAAACAGCACGACCAGCTGACGGGTGAAGACCAGAAGCTGTTGGAGGAAATCTACAAGGACTTTGTGCGCAAGGGTGCCCTTTTGTCTGACGACAAGATGGCTCGCATGAAGGAAATCAACCTGCGCATCAGCGACCTGCAGCAGCAGTGGGGCGACCTGTTGCAGGCTGCCACCAACGATGCCATTGTGTGGGTTGACAAGAAGGAAGATTTGGCAGGTATGAGCGACGCCGATGTGGCTCAGTGCCAGAAGGATGCAGAGAGTCGTGGTGGCAAGGCACCGTATGCCATTGTCATCATGAACACCACGCAGCAGGCCCCGCTGGCCACGCTTGACAATCGCGAACTGCGCAAGAAGGTTTACGAGGCCTCGATACATCGTGCCGACGGTACGAATCCGAAGTACAACACGTTCAAGATTGTCAGCGAGATGGCTAAGCTACGTGCCGAACAGGCCGAGCTGATGGGTTATCCCTGCTATGCCGCCTATTCGTTGGACAACACCATGGCCAAGACGCCAGACAACGTCAACAATTTCCTGAAGCAGCTGGTCAGCGCCTACAAGGCCAAGGCCGATGCAGAAACGAAGGCCATCGAGGCGTTTGCACAGAAGACCGAGGGTGCCGGCTTCAAGTTGGAACCGTACGACCGCTTCTACTATTCGGCTAAGATGAAGAAAGCCATGCTGGATATCAGCGAGGATGAGGTAAAGCCGTATTTCAACGTGGACAGCGTACTGCTGAACGGCGTGTTCTATGCCGCCAACCGCGTCTACGGGCTGACCTTCAAGGAGCGTACCGACATTCCTACGTACCATCCTGACATGCGCGTCTTCGAGGTCATCGACAAGGACGGCCAGTCGCTGGCACTCTTCTATGGCGACTACTACCGCCGCCCGTCTAAGCGTGGTGGTGCGTGGATGGATGGCTTTGCCGAGCAGAGCCGCCACTGGAATCAGAAGCCCATCATCTTCAACGTCTGCAACAATGCCAAGGCCCCTGACGGCAAGCCTTCGCTGCTGACGTGGGACGAAGTGACGACGATGTTCCACGAGTTTGGCCATGCCCTGCATGGTATGCTGTCCAACTGCGAATACAACAAACTGTCGGGTACCAACGTGGCTCGCGACTTTGTGGAAATGCCCTCGCAGTTCAACGAGTCGTTTGCATCCATCCCCGAGGTCTTCGACCACTATGCACGCCACTATGAGACCAACCAGCCCATGCCTGCCGAACTGAAGGAGCGCATGCTGAAGAGCATCAATTTCCAGTCGGCCTATGCCCTGGGCGAGAACCTCGCTGCTTCGTCGCTCGACATGGCTTGGCACATGCTGGCCTCGAAGGACGTGCCTGCACCCGACAAGTGTGCTGAGTTCGAAACCAAGGCCCTGACACAGTATGGCATCCTCGATGCACAGATTCCGCCTCGCTACAAGACCAGCTACTTCAATCATGTGTGGGGTGGGGGTTATGCCGCTGGCTACTACAGCTATCTGTGGACGGAAGTATTGGCTGTCAACGTAGCTGACACGTTCGCCAAGTTAGGTGCCCTGAAGCCCGAAACGGGTCAGGCCATGCGTGACAAGATTCTGAGTCGTGGCAACACGGGCGACCTCATGCAGATGTTTGCCGACTTCACCGGCATGCAGCAGCCCGACGCCTCAGCCATCCTTCGTGCACGTGGCTTGTAAACATTGTCGGCAACGATAAAACGGTAACAAAAAAAAGAGGGGCGTGTCTTTCCGACGCGCTCCTCTTTACGTTCAGTTCTCGTTCGGTGCATCGTCATCACCGCCACCACCACCGTTGTTACCACCGGTGTTTCCATTCCCCTCGCCTGTAGTAGAGGGGTTGGGGGTGAGGCCTCCACCACCATTGCTGGGAGCCTGAGCCTCTTCGTCGTTGCCCGACAGCAAGGTCTTGATGTTCACAAAATCAGCCTTCTTCAGGAACTCGCGGCTTGAGAGGTTGTCCTCCTGCGTCTGGTCGGGCAGGAAACGAATGTGCAGCGCCTTCAAGTGCTGGTTCACGTTGAAGTCCTCCTCCTTGTCGGCACCACCCTTCTGGCACTCGCAGGTCAGGTAGAACGTGCCCAGTCCGGCCACCTTCACCTTCTTCGACTCCAGCAGCATCTCCAGCAGACACGTCTTGAACTTCTTCATCACACCCTCCACTACGTCCTCAGTGAATACCGATCCGTGCTCGCTGATGTGCTTGGCCAACTTCGTCATCGACATCGTCTCGATGCTCTTCAGACGTGCGTACCACTTTCCATACATCACAGACTCCGAGTCCTTGATGTCGTTCTTGTACACTTCGTAAAGAATTTTACTCATCGTATTAGATTATTAAGTGAAACATTATCCAGGTCAGGACTTTCCTGCCTTTCTTGCCTACAAAGGTACGAAAAATCCGTGAAACCACCAAACATTCCCGCTATTATTTTCGCTAAATATTGTTAATATTATTCCGAATTAAAGTACACAAAAGGGACGGTTCCTTTTGTGTACTTTGTCGGCGAGATTACGGCTCACCAAGGGCGACATTACGGCTCGTCGGTAGCGAGGTTACGGCTCGTTGCTTGTGAGGTTTCTCTGACCGAGGTCAGAGTGTGGCTTCGCAATCGGCTCGTCATTGATAGCTGCTTTTCACTTTGACATAGTTGCCTTGTGAGATTCTTTTTATCAGCTGATAGCGAGAAATTAAATGTCCCAGATAGCGCTGGGCTGTTTTAAGCGGGATGCCAAGTGCCTTGGCCGTCTGTTCAAACTGCTTGGTGGTAAACTCGTCGTCCAGTGCCAGGTAGAGTTGCTGCTCTCGTGGTTTTAGGGGCTGAACGCTTAGCTGTTGCTCGTCAGAAGGACGTAGAAGCGTGTTATAGACATAGCCGGTGTGGGCAACCAGGCAGTCGATGATGATCATGGCTGTCTGGTAGTCGTCGTCGGTACAGACGAAGGCCTGCTGCTGAGTATCGGCCAAATGACCATGCTCGAAGTTGCGCAGTGTGGTGAGCACCATCATCATACGGAAGGCAACAAGTGCTATTCGTACTATGAAGGCTGCAAACTCGACACCATAGAGTCCGACCTGTTCGGGCAACAATGGCTTGAAGTGAGCGTTGAAAGCCTGTTGCTGTTCTTCGGTGAGCAGAATCTGTATGCGGTTTTTCTCGCGTTTTGTCAACAGGTCGTACATCTGCTTGACGCTTTGCCCTATTTCGCGATAGCGGTCGGCTATGGGTTCTTTTTCTTCGAAGGGACTTTTCCAACCGAGTTCCTCCTTGGCCACGTAGAAGAGGTTACGCGATGAGGAACCGTTCTCGTTCTGCTTGGATGACAGTAGTGAGGATATCTGCTTGGGTGTACACGTGACGAGCAGTCCCAGCTGCGGTTCGTCGATAACGATGTGCTGTTTGTCCTTGGTGCGTGTACTGGTGATGCTCTCGTGGTGGAACGCCATACGCAGTACATCCGTAAACTGTCCCCATTCCTGACTGAGCGCCTGAGTCAGCGTGTCGGCCTCGGTAGAGAATATCATTCCACGTCCGCCAAAGGAGTACAAATCCTGCTTGAAAGCGGCAGCAGAAGAGTCGGCAGATACGAAAAGGCTGCGATAGACGGGTTCTTCCGGTTCCAGTCCTGCACTTTCGGCACCTTTGCCGCGTTGCGTCTTGCGAGTTTCCCACTCAGCATGCTGTTCCTTATAGTCTGCCAGTTGTGCATAGTACTGTGCCTGAATGTGCTTCTCGATAGGCATCAGCAATTCCTTGATGTCGTCGATGGCTCCCTTATGGCTGATACCAGCTATTCCAAGGATGAAGAGGTAGAATGGGGTATAGACACGCTTACCGCCATAGATGCCATATATGTTGGGCTCTGCCATGGCCAGCAAGTCGAGTGAGGTCAGGATGGTCTTGTCCTGCTCCACGGGATTATTCTTGCCTTCCAGCGTGCGCTGTATGGTGACGGGCAGTTTGCTCTTGTCCAACTGCTGGCTGAAGGTCAGGTCGAATGAAATCCCCAAAACCTCAGTTTCCTCATCGCTCTGAGGTGTTGTCGCAAGGGTGTCAGTAGCAGGTGTGTGTGTATTGTTATGATTTTGATTATTAACCAATTGGCTACTTCTGCCAGTCCCTTGCTGCTGCTGAATGCCTTTAGCCTCACAGCCATGAGGATTTTGAGGTTTTGAGGTAAACTCAGCCGAAGGATAACAGCGTGACACTTCCGACAGGTCTATACCAGCCTGCTTGGCCATGTCGTAGAATGTGGCGATGGTGGTGCGTCCGTCATGCTTCGACAGACACTCTTGCCACTTCTTTTCGCAGTCAGTCTGACGGTACTTCGTACTCTGGGCGCAAAGGGTGTGATAGATGTCGCGACCATCGGGACCCAGTCCGTCAGCCAGTGCGAAGCCTAACTTCAGGTATTCCTCATAACTCTCGGCAATGTTGGCGCCACGCTGAATCAGTTCGTCGCAGACTGACTGTGCCTTAGCCAGCTCCACATCGGTTGGAAGGCTGGCTGTAGGGTTAACTACTGGAGCACTTGCGGTTGACTGATGCTCGTTATTATTCACGCTGGCGTTATCCTGAGTAGCCCACGCCAAGGGGTCGAAATTATTATAATCTGCCATGTTCTTATACCTTTATTATATTAGAAGAATTCGTAGAGGTCATGACGCAGATACGCGTCGGGGTCGTAAGAGAGAAAGCACGCACGGCTGATATTCGCTACCGCTGAGTCCACCTGTTTGTCACCCAATCCGTAGGTCTTCATCAGGTAGTTACGGATAGCATTGAACCACGTGTGGTAGTCGCACCTGTCGAGGTCTATTTCGACCAGCCACTTCACACCATGTCCGCGAGGCGACGTAAACATCAGCAATGTCCGTTCGCCCCAATATGGGTCATGCAAGAGTAACTGCTTCATCTCGTCAGGAGTGACCTTGCGTGTCATCGCAGGCGTGTCGTCATCCAAGTGGTCCAGGTCGAGGCAGAGCATGTGGGAATATTCGACTATAGAGTTGTCATCGCAGTAGGAGAAAATCCCCGCAGGCGTGATATAGTCGAAATTTCTACCCTTGTACTGACGCTGGGCTTCCTCGGCAGTCAGCTTACGCAGCCACTCCGTCTTACTGACCAAACTGATGTCGCGGTCAGGATCAGGCCCCATTTGCACCCACTTCATCGTTACATACTGCCACACCCAGAACGGGTTCACCGTCATCATCGGGTTCTTGTTCCAGATGGGGGCCTTGAAAAAAGACATTTGATATGTCTGGTTATTTGTATTTATCATGTATTTATATATATAATGTATGTTTTTCTTTAATTTAACAAAAAGTTAATTAAAAAACGACTTCGGTCAGGGTCGTTATTTGGCAGATTATGCAAAAAACGCTATATTTGCAATCGCTTAACGGCCATCTTTCCGGTGGTCTTTAACAGAAAGAGACGGGTCTCTGATAAAGTTTCCTAGGCTTCGAGAGACCAGTCCCGTGTGCGCCCCGCTGTGTTATCCTGACATGCGGGGCCGTTTTTTCATGGTTCGAATATTATTGTGTCGTCATACTTCTTTTCTTTACGTTTATTCACTCGTGATTTCATCTGGTAAACCTGTCCTTGCAGGACATCATCAAGAGAGGGCTGGCGAATCAAATCGAACATGATGTTGTTGTTCACGTAGTCGAAACCCAGCATATCGAACATCAGTTTCGCGGGTACATAATAGTAACCACTTGAAAGTCTTATATCGAAGGCATCATCACTGCCCTTATCTATAATAATAAGGTATAAGATGCCCTTTTCGTCGTCTTTCGCAAACTTTGCAAACTTTCCTGCCGACAAATCCAATGCCTTGGCGGTGTCTTCCGTAAATCCAAGCCTTCCAGAAGCCTGAATCGTCGCTTTCATTTTTGTTGCAAATTGCTTTGCACTTATAATCGTAATTGCCATATGCTATAATTTTCTGCAAAGGTACATATTATTTTAAATCCCTCCAAACGTTTTGTAGAGAAATATATGCAAAAATTAGTTAATATAGGCATTTAGCCGTTATTTGCAACGCTTAAACGTAACCAACGACAACAATTCTTTGCAAAGAAATTGAAAATGAAACAAAAAGAGAAGTGAAAATATAATAAATAAATATTGTAAACCATTAAAATGCTTGCATATCTCCCGCTTTTGTCTCTTTCGGTAAAAGAGAATGCCTGACAAGGCAAATCTCCACCACCCCAAAAATGCACGGCAGACTCGGCATAGTAGTCGCAAATGACTTGACGGAGTTCGTCAATCTCTTCGACAGTCTTCATGATACCCAAGAGCCTGAGTTTGCTCAAATATTTTCCTTTTGTACTGCAAAGACAAGCACTTTCCCCGATATTTGCAAGTTTTTCGCAGTTTTTTCACAGTAGAGACCTGTATTTCCAAACTTTTTTGTACTTTTGCACCAAGTATCGGCTAATCGTCGTAAACGACGCAAGCTACGGCTTGGTTCTCTGAGTGCAGGGTGGCGGTACGACATTGAGGGTAAAATATAGCGTTTGCTGTTTACAGAACATTCCAAAGCTTGGTCGCAGAAGGAGTCAGAGTTAACATGCAGACGTTCACGCTATGCGTGGGCGTTACTTGTTTCTCTGAGGGTATGACCAAGCACCTGGAATGTGGATGAGTAGTCGTCCACGTTTCTTTTGTGTTTGGTCTTGCTTTTGTTTTTTAGAGAGCAGCGCATAAACGACAATACGCTTATGCAAGCCAATAATGACAATCCCGTACTGAACAATCCGTACGAGGAACCGCAGTATTACTACGACACCGATATGAACGGTAACATAGACTATGCCACCGTCATCAATGGACGACGGCCATTCGGTTATGACGTGAATATCGTGCCAAAGAAACGAGGAGATAAGACTTTCTTCTCGCAAGAAGATTTTATCTCGGTTGATCCCAATGCCGAGTTTATCAATGGCATCCGTAAAGAGGTAAAAGCATGGCGTGAGGGTGGCTATCCCAAGGCCTCTCGCATCACCAAGGAATTGCTTGATTTCTGGTTTAACAACAAGGAACGCAGAGCGAACCTTCGTTTGTTCTTTTGCCAGCGCGAGGCTGTGGAAACAGCAGTCTGGCTGAACGAGATAGCAGAGCGCGACCCCAATACAGGTAACTACATCCTGAACCTGTTGGGTGAACGCAGGCATACCGTCTCGAAAGATGATGCTTATGTGTTGCCTCGCACAGCTTTCAAGATGGCGACGGGTACAGGTAAAACGGTGGTGATGGCAATGCTGATACTCTATAACTATCTGAACAAACGTGCTAATCCGATGGATACCCACTACGCAGACCATTTCCTGCTTTGTGCGCCAGGCATCACCATTCGTGACCGCCTTTCCGTGTTGCAGTTAGACTATAGTCAGCGCAGCAATAATTTTGAGCGAACTGACTACTACCATCAGCGCGGACTGATACCACCTCAATTCGAAAAAGAACTGGGTGGACTGAATGCCAGCATCACCATTGTCAATTACCAGCAATTCCTGCCTCGTGTGTTTTCTGGCAAGCATGCCTCGCCTCTTGACGGCAAGCAGAAATGGGTAGATGGAGAGTTGGTGACTCAGAAAGACAAAGAGGACTATAGCGTAATGCTGAGTCGTATCTTGGAAAAAGGTGTGAAAGGCAAGCGTATCGTTGTTATCAACGACGAAGCCCACCATTGCTATCTGCCCAGACAAAACAAGGACAAGAGTCTGACAGATGACGAGAAGAGTGACCTGAAACAAGAGAACGAAGCCGCTATGGTGTGGTATGAAGGTCTGCGACAGATGAAGCTATTGGGTTATAAACTACAGCAGGTCTATGACCTCTCTGCTACACCTTATTATCTGAAAGGCTCAGGCTATCCTGAATACTCCTTATTCCCTTGGGTGGTAAGCGACTTTGGATTGGTAGATGCCATTGAGAGTGGATTGGTGAAGATTCCATTCTTGCCAGCTTACGACAATACGACTGACTTGGATGAACCCAAACTGCGTAATATCTACGAAAGCATTAAAGACAAGCTGCCCAAGCGTGGTATTCGTGCTCAGAAGAAAAAGGACAAAGAAGATAATGTAGATACATCCATCTTGTCTGTACAGGCCCCTAACCTGCCAACGCTTCTGAATACTGCCTTAGAGCAATTCGTGAAAGACTATGAGGACTACGACAGAGGTCTGCGTCAGGCATACGAGGCTATGGGTACACTCTATACGGCTCCGCCTGTATTGATAGTGGTCTGCAATAACACAACCGTTTCGCATGAGGTCTATCGTGATATTGCCGGCTATCAGGATGGCGTCAATGAAGATGGTGAGCCTCGCTATCGCAAAGGTCGTTTCGATGTGTTTTCGAACTACGATGGCATGGGTTTGCCTAAAGAGAAGTTCCCAACGCTATTGATAGATTCCTCTGCACTTGACGAAGCATCAACCCGTATTGACGAGGCATTCAAGAAAGCATACGCCAACGAGATTGAGGAATTCCGTCACGAATATGCCAATCAGCACGGTGCTGGTTCTGCCGATAACCTGACGGATGCAGACATCCTGCGTGAAGTGGTGAATACCGTTGGCAAACCTGGCAAGTTGGGTGGGGACATCAAATGCGTGGTCAGCGTGTCGATGCTGACGGAAGGTTGGGACGCCAATACCGTTACCCATGTCTGTGGCATCCGTGCCTTTGGTAGTCAGCTGTTGTGCGAACAGGTGGTAGGTCGTGCCTTGCGTCGTCAGAGTTATGACCTGATTCCTTATGACAAACTGGGACGAGAGATAGATCGGAAAGACCTCTATAAATATAAAGAGGAGAACGTCACCTATAAGTTCCCACCAGAATACGCCCGTATCATTGGTGTGCCATTCAACACCTTCAAAGGGGGTGATACGGTAGTAACGAAACCTCAGAAGCCCAAGGCCATTATCCGTGCTTTGCCAGAGCGTCAACAGATGGAGATACGATTCCCCGTCATTACAGGCTATCGTTCGGATAATATCGAGGGGTCGTTAACAGCTGACTTTACTGGTCTTCCCAAATTTCAGCTCAACTTCAATCAGATTCCTACCGAAACCGTCTTACAGACAGTCGTGAATGGTGATCAGAAGATGCTCAAGACAGACTATATGGAACTGCGCGATTTGCAGGTCATCTATTACTTTGCCCATCTGATGATTCGCGAATACTATACCAGTCGCGAACATGGACAGCAGTTCCAGAAGTTCCCTGACATCAAGCAGATAGTGGAGACATGGTATAATGAGCAGCTGGAGATTGTTGGTGGCGATGGCAGCACAGAGCAGAAGCGTCTGGTGATGCTCTGGAACTATAAGGCTGTGCTTGACAACATCATGGAAGGTGTTCATAAAGCCAATGAAGACCACGAGGAAATTTCTGCTGTACTCAACTATTACAATCCAGAAGGCAGTACCATCCATGTTTATCGCCCCACGAACAAAACCGTCTATCCTACACAGAAGAGTCATGTCAACTATGTGATAGCTGAAGACAATAGCTGGCAGCAG
>JAEEGK010008184.1_pt1 | contig 24736 bp, 13 predicted proteins | sample 8958771 | NCBI WGS metagenome assembly JAEEGK01 (sample SAMN16246547, study PRJNA631951) | gut metagenome | biome: gut microbiome; feature: rumen; material: SC-attached | host: Bos | place: Iran: Karaj | collected 2018-10
ACAAAAAAAGAAATTAAAATATATAAAAAAAAATACATTACCTTTATTTAACAACACGGAAATTAAGTTCAAACATCATAACAGCAGTAAGAATATAAAACTTATCTAAAGAATTAGCTTTCTCAGGAAAATGTATTTCATAATAAGGAGTAACTCTATAACAAGAACAACATCCCCCACAACAACTTTTACAACAACAACAATCTTTTTTTAATCTATAAGAACAACTTCCAAAAGGAACAATAATATCTCCACATAATTTAGTATCAGAATCATAAATTTCAAATAGTTTATCAGAAAATACTTCTTCACAACATTTACAACAATTACAACAACAACATTGACAATCACAACATTTTCTTATTAATCCAATAGTCCATTTTAATACACCATTTTCATCAGTTATTTCAACTTTATGACTATTAGGTTGACAACCAGCAGTCATTATTGCAGTACTAATACCTAAAAATTTACCATATGAAAAATCAGGATTACTTGGATTATTATTTAATCTTAAAAATAATTTTTGTAAAACATTTGAACATTTACAACTACCACAACAATAACAACAATTACAACAACCATCACAACAATTTAATTTACAATAATAACATCCTTTACTTAAATTTAAACCTAATGTTGCAAATGGTAAATTATTTTTTAAATAATCTAATTGATATATTATTCTATTATGATATACATATGCACAACAACCACAATTTATTATTTCACATTTACAACAAGAACAACATTTTTCAGGAACAAAATGTTGATTTACATTGAATAATATATTTATTTTTTTATTTTCATCTAAATAATATATTTTAAATGAAAGAGAATCACGTTCTTGTGAATGGAATATACGAAATATATCATTTTCTATTCCAACATAGGCAACTTTTATATTTTGTAAATCTTTATATACATCTATTGGATACTCTATTAATGGACTTTTTTCAGTAATTTGAGATAATGGCTTAAAGGGAGGTTGTGTTTTTATAGGAATTTCATTTTTCTCTGTTATGTTTTTATTTTGTTCTGTTTCTGGTTGGTTTTCTATTTGACTATTTGATTGCATTTTTTTTACCTTAAATTATTAAGGATACAAGATTTATATTGTTTTTTATTCTGAATTTAAAAAATAAATTTTAAAAAAAATAAGTCATTTCTTGTTAAAAGTTAATTTAAAATTAAATTAAAAACATATTTTCTTTTTAATTTTATATTTATTATATATTAATATCCCTTTTTTTGGGACTAATTTTTAGCAAGATTATTTTTTTAAATATAAAAAAATAATTTATATTAATTATTATATTCATATAAAGGGTGGTTAATTTTTTATTATGAATTAATATCCAAATAAAAATAAATAACAAAAAAAAAAATTAACTAAATAAAATAATAAAATAAATAATAAATTAATATAAATTAAATAAAATTTAAAAGAAATGGAAAGAAAAATGCGTGCAAAATTATATTTTTTATTTAAATAAATTAATCTATTTTCTTTTAAATTTAAATAAAGTATTTTTGCTTTTTATACATTTCATTGTTTCATTTATTTAATTACCATAATAATATTTTTCCCTTATTGCAGGAAGAATATTTGGATTTTCATTTTTTGATAATTTACAATAATAATAATCAATTTTACAATAATTACAAGTTAAATTTATTTGATTTGAAAAATAACATTTTATACAATTTGAATGTATAACATGAGTTATTTCATTTTTTTTTTTTCATTGTATAATTCTATTTATTTTGAATTGTTATATTGAAATAAATAATATGCATAATCGTTTGTATTAATAGAATGTTTTCTAAATTGTTTTAAATATGAAAAAATTTTGGTCTGTTTAAATAATTATTATATGCTTTTTGTAATATTGTATAATTTTTTTTTTCATATTTTTTTATTATCATTTTATTTGATTCTTTTAAATATTCTTAAAATAAATTGCTTTTAATACAATTATTCCCTATTAAAAGATTTTTATTTTATAGTTTTAATCCTTTCACACTAAATAATTATAATAGTGTCAAATGAACATGTTAAAAAATTTTTATCATCTAAAATCTCTAAATATGAAATTGCCTTTTTTATGTTGATGTGTTATTATATAAACTTTTTTTTATTATCTCTGCTTTAAAAATATAAAATCTTCCTCAATCATTTGAATTTTTTCAATATTCAATAAAATTACAATTTGAAAAAAGATGATTCCATAAATTAATTTAGTATAAAGAAATTCTTTTTCTTTTCTAAAATTTTTATAATTCCAATCATTGAAACTTTTTTTGTTTTTTTTTTGATAATACTTTATTCTCCATATTTTTATTAAATTATCATACTTTCATAAACTTTATTCCTTTATTTATTTGAATATTTATTGCTCAAATAATTATATGTTATTTTCCAAACTTTTTTTTTAATTTACAATAATTATTTTTATAAAAATGAAAATAAAAATTTTTATTTATTTAAAAAATTATTGATTAGAATCAATTAAATTTTGAAGGAATAATATAATTAATTCATTTAATTAAAAAACATAAATAATAAAATTATCAAACTCAGAAATAATTAAAATTGAAAAAGAAACCTAAGTAATACAATTTATCTCTCTATTAAATAGATAATTTTTATAATTTTAATATTAATTAACATTACTTTATCTATTCTATTAATCCATAATTTTATTCTATAAATGACGGTAAAACATATAATAATCTAGATTATGAAAAAACAAAAATGTTAGAATTATTTTGGCACTTAACATCTTTTACAGTAAATATAATCTTTTGTCAAATATTAACCTATTTTTTATCATATTACTTGTTTGATGCTCAATTTTCATTTTATTATTGCAATTCCTAAATATTCAAACATTTTGTTATAGGTTTATAATGAAAATTAGTTATTTTGTTTAAGTCCGGCATAAGGGCTCATATTTTATATTAATTAAATGAGGGAAATGGGGGAACTGAGCGTCTTACTCATTTATAATAAAAATTAGGGCACGATCGGGATTGAACCGATGACCTATTGATCTGCAGTCAATTGCTCTACCACTGAGCTTCGTGCCCGAGTCAGTTTTTTAGAATAGTAAATAATATATATTTTATTTTAAAAACAGATGATTCAAATTATAAATTGAATCATCATTAATAGAAAAGAATTCATTTACTTTATAAAAACAAAAAATGTATATAAATAGAAATAAAAAGGAATAATTAATTTAAGACAAATGAATTAAAAAGTATAATTAAATTATAGAAAGAAAGATTTATGATAATTAATGTCAATATGCAAAATAATATTTAAGAAAAGAGAAAGAATAATATGGAAATTATTAATTATATTTTTTGAAGAAAAAAGTTCATTTATTTTTTCAAGCAATTTAAATCTCAATTCTAAATTTCTTTTCATTCATTTAATATCAAGAATATATATGTAATATTTAATTTAAAGCATTAAAATTCTAAATTGATCGCTGTTTGTATTTTTAAATTAATTATATTTCTCTTTAGAAAATTTTAATTATTGTCTAAAAAAAAAAATAATATTTTTTCAAATAAAAAAAAATTATTTAAAAAATGATTCATAATTATTTATAGTAATTAATTCCATATATTTATAAATTATTTAAAGCGAAAGAATAAACTTTTTGAAAAGAAATATTCACATAAAAATATTTTAAATCACTATTATTTCTTACTTATTTCCTTTAAATGTTGTACATTAAGATTAATTTGCATAGTATCATTATTTTTTCCCATTCCAATTTTTTTTAATTGATCAAGATATTGTTTAGTTCTTTTCAATTGCTTATTTAATTCAGTATTAATATTATCTTCTCCAATTAAAGCACCTAAAACCACATTTTTTTCAACATTATATCTACTTTGATAATTATTTCTTAAATATTCATTAAAAATTCTATCCATTTCTTTTTGTCTACATTCTCTTTGAAATTCTTTCATTTTATCTCTTTTTTCTAAAATATTTAAATAATCAACTAATATTAACATTTGTGAATGAGTAATCATATGACCTGATTTTTCTAATAATTGTTCTAATTCCTTTAATTTAATTACAGGAGGAATTGAAACTAATTCAATAATACTTTTATATTTAATAATATTATTATCTTGAATTTTACTATAAGTAGAATAATCATCAAATTTTCTTTTTTCTGTTAAATAAATATGTTCATTTTTTTTTTCTTGCATTCCTCTTATTGTCTTTAATTTATTTGCAACTTGTCTAATTCCACTTTTTCCTAAAATTTCTCTTTGTTCTAATAATTTATCATTTAATTCTTTTATTTTTAATGAAAAATGAGCTTGATCAAAAATAAAATCTATTGCACTTTGATCTAAATAATTTGGTAAATAACTCATTAAAACTGTTTTTCCTAATAAATATATTTCTTTTATTATCCATGATAAACCTTCATTTCTTGTGTCTTTTCCTTCTTTTAATAATTTTAAATAATGTAAATATAAATTATCAACTATTAAACACTTTTGATATTTTAAATTTTCAATTTCATTATTTATTTTTCTTATTTCATTATCTATTTTATTTTTTGTATCAATTTTAGGAATTAATAATTGTTTTAATGATTTAGCTTTTTTTTCATTTTCACTTTTTTTCTTATATATAAATAATTCTAATTCACTTATATCATTAAATCTAGTTTTTTTTTGAGGTAAATTTGATTTATTCATTTCTTCAACTTCATTATTAGTAAATACTTCTGAATTTGATTTTTTATTTTTCAATCTTCTTTTTGCCATTTTTGCATTTTTAGTCTTTTCTTCTTTTTCATTTATTTCTTTTATTATTTCATTTTTTTCCTTATTTATTAAAGTATATTTTTCTGGATTTGAAAGTAAATTTATATCAAGTTCAATATCATTTATTTCATCATCAATTAAAGCAATTTTATCAATTTTTAATTTTATTTCTTCTTTTTTTGCTTTTATTTGTTTATTTATATCTTCAATTTCATTTTTATAATCATTTTCAATATCAATATGTTCAAATCTTTGATAAATTATATTTTCTGTTTTTTCTTCTCTTACAGATTTATTCATTATTGTCATTATTGAAGGCATTATTTTTTTTATTTTTTGAATTGAATGATGTAAAGCTATTAAATCAGTTTCTGTTGTTTTTGTTTTTTTAGTATTTATTTTAATATCATTTGATGTATTTATACTTAATTTTAAAACTGTCTCATAATCTTTATTAATTAAACGACTTAATGTTGTATTGCAATTGTCTTTTGAATATCTAGACATTTTTTTTTCTGTTATTTAAAAAAAAAAAATATTGTTTAAATATTAAGTAATTGAATATCCTATATAATATTATAAATTATTGTTTTATTTTATTATAATTCTTTTATTGACTTTTGGATTTTTATTTTATAATTAATTTACTTATATAATTATTTTTATTTTATCTAATTCCCTTTTTCTCTTTATTTTTTTTATTTTCATTGTTTTTAGTTTAAATTTTTTTCTTTTATAAAAATATAAATTTCAAATTTAATATTGAAATGTTTTATGTTTTTTTTGAATTATTTGTACCGCACTTAACTCTTTTTATTTTTCTTAATTATTTTCATTTTTATTTTTTCTTCTTTTATCATATTTATTTATTTAAACTCTACCCTTTTTTTTTGATATATAATCTAAATTTATTATAAATTTCTTGACTGATAAAATCATTTTAATTAATTTTATTGTCTATTATAGTTACTTTATTTTTTTCTTTATTTCCAAAAATATACTTTTTGATTTCTAATTCTTTTATTATCTCATCTTTTATATTATTATCTTTTTTTAATTTAGAATATAGAATTTTTTCTTTTTCAGTATTTTATTTATTTTGTTTTTTGAATAAATAATAATAAAATTAAAAAAAAATAATTTAAAAAAATCCAAATGTTCATTCATTCTCATAAATAAAATTGAATAAATTTAAATTATTTAATGTTTAGATAAACCTTTATGTCCTTTAACATTTTTAGAATAATTATCTTTAGGTCTATTATCACTTCTTAATTTTTTAACTTTTTCTAAATATTTTTTTCTTTTTTCTTTAATTTCTTGAGCATATTTAAATCTTTGAGCATCAACTTCTTTAGGATTTTTAAAACTTTCTTTAATTTTATTGATTTCTTCAACTGATAAACCAACAATAGCTTTAACTTGTCTTTCTTTTTTTTGTCTAATAACTTTTTTCTTAGCTTCTTCAACTTTTCCTTTTTTATGAGAAGTTCTCCATTTTATACTCCATCTTATTGTTAATGGTTTTTTTCCATGTAAATATAATCTATGAACTTTTTTTGTAATAAACATATGAGTTTTTCCATTCACTTCACAATATTTTAAACCATGTCCTGGAGCTATTTTATTTTCTGAAAATGAACATGTATTATATTTAATAACCATTTTAGTTTAGATATGGAAATTTTTTAATTAAATTTTTTTTTAATTTTTTTTAAATTAATTAAAATATTTAAAAAGTGGAAATATATAATTTTTTATTTTTTTGTATTTTTTTTTTCATTTTTTAACGAGTTTTTTCTTTTTAAATAATAAAAAAGATGTTAGTTTATTTGTTATTGTTTTTTATTTTCTTATTTTTCCAAATACTAAATTTTCTAATTTCTTTGCTTTTTGATTTAACTCTTTATTTTCATCTAATAATTTTTTATTATCATATAAAATTTTAGATAAAGAATCATCATTACATTGTTTTTCTTGAATATATTTATTATGTTCTTGAGAAATTAAATTATAATTTCTTAACAATTGTTCTTTTTCAGCTAAAGAAGCTTCAAGTTGATTATTTATATATTCATTTTGTGATTTTAAACTTTGAACAGTTTTAATTAAATCATCATTTTGATATCTATTTGTTTCAACTAAATTTCTTATATCATTTTCTCTATCATTAATTACTTTAACTAATTTTTCTTTTGAATTATCAGTTTCATTTAAAATATTATGAATTTTTTTCTCGTATTCAATTGAAATTCTATTTGTTTCTTTTTGTAAATTTTTCTTATTTGATATTATAGTATTATCTAATTGAGATTTTAAAATAAAAATTTCTTCATCTTTTTTTAAAATTGAATCTTCAAGATTTTTTATTTGCTTTTCATATTCATCAATTTTCATTTTATTTCCTTCATTTAAATTTGACATTTGATTATTTAATTCTTCATTTTGAATTCTTAAATTTTCAATTTGTTCTTTCAATTCATTAATATTATTATCTTTATCATTAATAATTTCTTTTATTTTATTCTTATATTTAGTTTCTAATATATTAGATAAATTAGATTGTGTTAATTCAAAATTTTCTATTTGAGAATTTATTGATTTTAATTGTTCACTTATATTTAATTTAAATTTTTCAAAATAATTTTTAATAGTTGAACCTTGGCTTTGATAATCAATTTTATCTTTTATATATGTAGATTGTAATTCATTTAAATAACCTTTTGAATAAAGAGTTGAATATGAAAAATTATCTTTACTTTTTTCATTAGTGTAATTATTGATATTATCTATATTATTATTAGTAATAATATCCTTATCACCACTACTATTAATTTTATTATTATTATTATTTCTAGAATTATTACTTTTTTGTTGTGCAATATCATTATTTGAATTCATTAAAATATTATTATTATTATCAGTTGAATTTTCTTCAATAGAATTATTTGATTTTTGTTTTAAAGGTATTTTTTTTTCATCTGAAATTGTTACTCTTTTATGAGATTGTTTCCCTGGTAAATTATGTATATATTTATCACAATCTTCACATAAATATCTTGATAATTCACATTCCATACATGCAAATATTGCTTCTTTTGTTCGACATCTTTGACAATTTTGCATTATTTAATTTTTAATTTTTTAAAAAAAATTTTAAAAAAGAATAATGTTGATTTAATTTCTTTTTGTTATCTCAATCAATGCAAATAATAGGAAAGATTTCACTAAAATACCGGGAATAAAAAATAAAATACAAAATAATTGACTTTTATTTTCAATCTCATCAAAAAAATGATTAATATAAAAAAACCAATATATATCAAATAATAATGTTATACCAACAAATATCTTTGAATAAATTATAAATTTATTAGCAATAACAACACAAAATATACAAAAAATAGATGTAAAAGCACCTATAAAATCATTTCTATAAATTGATTGAAAAAAAGATAAACTAATACAAATAGCACAAATCACTACTAACATTATAGTATCTTCTCGATTAAAAGAAATAAAAGGAACTCTTAAATGTCTTAAATCTTTATCAAAGTCTAAAAAATTTCTATTTCTTCTAACTGGAATAACATCATTATTCATATTTTCATTTAACATTATATCTAATCTTCCTATATTATTATCTTCATTTTCTTGTTCTTCTTGTTCTTCATTATTTATGCTTTTATTCACTCCTAAAGATTCTAGTTGAATCAAAATTGATTTATAGCTATTTATTTTTTCTAATTTATTATTGTAATATTCTAAATTAGATAATATAATTGTAATTTTTCCATAAATTTCTATTTGTTGAGGAATTTTTAATTCTAAGGAAAATGATTTATTAATTTCATTATTGTTTATATTATATATTTTTTCATCAATTTTTACTTTATTGTTATTTTTAATACCATTTAATTCTATTTTAAATGTATCATTTTTTGATTCTGGTTTAAATTCATAATATTCATTTTCAAATGAATTATTATTTGAATTAAAAACTTTTGTTTCAAAAATTTTATCTTTATATATTATAGAAAGTGAATAAGACTCATAATCAGATTTTAAAATTTTATAACTTTTAAACTTAATTTTAATAATTGATTCGTCAGATATTCCTTCTTCATTTAAAATTTCATTTTCATATAATTTTAATTGATTTTCAATTTCTTCAATTTTAATTTTATTTGAACTTTTTTCTTTTATCTGTTGAATATACATTAATAAATTTTGAATAAATTCTTCAACTGATATGATTTCTTGGTTAAAAAAAGTATTTTTAATTATTTGATTTAAAGTTTCTTGAAGAATAATACCATTATTATTTAAAAAAGTAATAGCTTCTTCAACACTTAAATTTGATTCTTTTGTTTTATTCATATCATTAAAAGATTCTAATAAATTTACTTTCTTTTCTTGAATGATTGAATTTTCATTCATTGAATAATATTATATTATATATGAAATAAAAATAAAATAAATAAATAGATTAAAATTTATCTTTTAAAAAAAATAAATTTGACTTATTTATCTTAATCTTCTTGCTTCTCTTTCAGATTCTAAAAGAATAAGAATATCTCCTTTTCTTACTGGACCAACAACATTTCTAACTATAAATCTTTCTTTATCATCTAAAAAGTTAACCTTAACTTGAGTTATTCCTCCTCTTGAACCAGTTCTTCCTATTATATCTTGTACTAAAGCATATCTTGGTTGAGAATCCATCTTTGAATATAAATAATAAATTAATGATTTGATATTAAATATTATGAATTAAATTAATTATTTTTTTAAAAATATAATTTTAGTAAAAGAATACTTTAGATTGCTTACTAGAAATAATATATAATTTATATAATTGTAATAAAAGTTTATAAGGATTAATTTATATTTTATTTCATTTTAATTGTTTTAATATTCAAAACTGCTTTTTTTCCTCCAAATATAGAAGAGCATAAAAATTCTGTGTCTTTAAAGATTAAAAATTCAGGATAAATTAAATATTTTTCTGTAAATAAATCTCCTAAAGATTCTTTTACTTTTTCATCTTCCTCATTTAATTTAATAATATTTTCTAGTATAAATTTTTGAAGTTTATTATGATAAAATTCAATATATTCATTATATTCTTCATATATTTCTTCTTTTAATTTTGTATTGAAAATTATAGAATAAATTAATTTGTTTAAAGTTTTAACAAAAATACATTTAACTGGATCAATAGAATAAATCATTAAGACTCTTGGACTAATAATAAAATTAAAAAATAAAAGAGTATATAAAGGACTATAATTATCTTCATCGATTGTGAAAAATTTTCTAATTCCAATATAAACTAATTTTAATAAAACTTTTAAAACTAAAGGAATTGTTTCTGATATATTAATAAAAAATTCATCCATTATATATTTAAATTCTTCTAATGTTATATTTTTTATAAAATCATTTTTATAATCAATTTTTTTTTTTAATGGTTTAATATATGATTCAATTAACATTGAATTACCAAAAATAAAAAACATATATTTAAATATATCATCAAGTAAATCTTCTTTTCTGAAAAGTGTTTTATAATTATCTTTATATTTCTTTAATGTATCAATCATATTTTTATCAATAAGTATTTTTAACATTTCAAATTCAAAAAAAGGAATATCTTCAATATATACTTTTTTTTCTTTTGAAAAAGTTAATCTAATTACACTTTGAGAAATTAACATTTTAAAATAACTTCTATCATCTTCATTAGGAATATTTACATTATTAAAAAAATTATCATAAGATATTGAAAAAGATGAAAGGTATTTAAAAATATTTTTATATTCTGTTGAAGAATATCTTGAATCAATATCTAATGAATTTTCTGTAAATTCGGTATTTTCTATTATATATAAATTTTCTAAATTTTCATCTTTTTCTTTTCTAAAAAAAATTTCTATAAATTCATGAAGAAATAAATTATTTAATATATTTAAAAGTGGTTTTTTATCTGTTACTGTATATATTGCTTTTACTAAATTTCCAAAAAAATTTGTGCCAAAACAATAAAGAATAAAATCTTTACTTGATTTTAAATTTATTGTAACTATCATAAAAAAAATTATATAATTTTGTAAAATATTAAAATCTCTTGTAAGGAAATTTTTTTGATAAATTTCAATTCGATTTTTAATTTCTTTTAATAATAATTCAAAAAATTCTTTATAAACCCATCCTTCGTTTTTTATACTAAGATATTTGCAAATTTTATGAGTCACTAAAAATATTTTAAATATAAATTCTTACCAGTCAAATCAATTATATTATAATCTAAAATTGCTTTTTCATATTCAAATAACTCTGTAAAACTTTCATATTTAGAAAATAAATCATCTTCATCATTATCTAATAAATTAATATCTTTTGTATTTGATATTATTTCATTTTCTTTATTAATATTCTCATCTTCTTTTTTTAATTCATTATATTTATTTATTTCTAAAACATCAATTTGAGTATTTTTTATTTCTATTTTTAATTCTATATCTTCATTTTCTTGTTTATTTTCTATATTTTCTTTATTATTTAAATTTTCATTTTCTTTATTAATTATATTTTTACTTTCTATTTCATTGTTATCTAATTTATTATTATAATCAGTGTTTATTGTCTTTTCATTTAATTCTTGTTTTTTTTCACTTAAATTATTATTTAAATTATTATTATCAATATTAATTTTTTCTTTTTTATTTATTTCATTAGGTTTACCTTTTGAATTTATTATATTATCTTTATTATTATTTATATTTTTATTAAACATTGAAATTAATTCTTTAAAATTTTTAGGATTATTCATTTCAGATTTTTTATTTTCCTCATTAGGAGAATTTTTAGGAATAGGTTTTAAATTAATATGAAGAAAATTATGTATTTCCATTTTATTTTATTTATTAATTATTATGAAAAGCTCTAATTTAAAAGAAAAAAAAATTTATAAATTATAATAAATTTAATTCATATAAATGAAAAAGACAATTCAATGCCATTCAACAAAAACAAGTGATCTTATTAAAATTCCACTCAAAAGTGGAAATTACACAAAGGTTAAATCAATAAGTGATATTCATAATTATAATTCAAAAAATAAGTTAATAAAAAATCAAAATGAAGGAATCACTTTATTAAATGATAAAAAGAAACATATATTATTTAACAATAATATATTAAATCCAAAAAAACAGTATAAACCAAATCCTCTTTTATCTTCTCTATACAATAAAAGTTTAAATAAAAATAATATTCAAATTCAAAAAAATTTAAAAACAAATGTTAATCAAAACAGAAAAGAAATTTCAAGTACTAAATACAAAAAAAATTTTCCTAAAGTAACAATAGATATTGATAATAAATTTTCAATAAAAAATTCAAGTTATTCAAAAACTGCAGCATCAACTGGAAACAATAATCCAAATGATAATATTAAAAACAATAAAATTGATTCTATTTTTAAGAACTTAATACAAGAAACAAATATTAGAGATACTCAAAGTATATCAAAAATCGAATCTTTAAAAAATAATATTTTTTTAATTAAAATATATTCTTTTATATCAAATTTAATCTCTAAAAATTATAAATTAAATGAACTTGAAAATAATTTAGAATTAAAGAATCAATTTCATAATTTTGAAAATAAATTAGATTTATTAGTTAATAGCAAAGGAAATAATATTAATATAATTAATGCAGATTTATTTGATGATTTATATAATTTTAATAATGGAAATAATAATATTATTAATCAAGAATCAAATACAAGAAAATTAATATATAAAACATTTTTCGATTTTTTTGATGAAATATTAAATGATATTGTTAAGTTATCAAATGAATTACCAAATCAAAATAATTCATCAGATAATAAGGCTTCTTTAAAAAAATTAGATGATTTAACTTCTAAAATATCTTCTCTTCATTCAAAAATAAATCTAAGCAAAAATAATAATTTAGATAATTTAGATTCTCCTATTTTTAGTTCAATAAGTTTTAAAAATAATTACAGTGATGAAGATAATAATTATTGTTTTGGTATTGAAAAAGAAAGCTCTCAATTAATATCTTCATTTGATAGTGATTTTTATCAACAAATAATAAAAAAGACTTTTAGTAAAGATAGTTCAAATTCATTTCAAAACAAAGTAAAAAAGATATATATAAATAATAATAAAAATGAAAATAAAAATAATTCAGGTAATAAAAGTTCTTCTTCTTCAACAATAATTCAAAATGATGATTTTTCAGACACTGAAATAATAGTTAATGATAGTGAATTTGGTTCTATAAATTCTAAAAGTTTTAATTCTAATATTACTAAAAGATCTAATTCAAATAAACAAAGTAAAAAATCAATTAAAAGAAATTCTAACAGTAGAAGAAGTGAATCTTCAAAAGAAAATATTAGAAACTCTATAAGAAATATTCCTATTCCTAATATAACAATAAATAAATTATCGAATCAAAATTTAAATAAGAAAATTTTTAAAAATCCTCCTTTAAAACAAAAATTAATTAACCCTATTATTAATGAAAAAAAGAATGATAATTGTGAAATTTTTTAATGTTTGTATAAATATATTTTAATAAAAATAAAAATGTATTTATTTTAACTTTTATATTTTAAAAAAAAATAAAATTAAAATGTTATTAAAAAGTAATTCTTAAATTATTCCATAATTTAAACATTAGTTTCTTTTAAACTTTTATCTAAATCCTTATATAACTTTGATAACTCTTCAATTCCAGTATTAAATTTTTCATTTTCAAAATAAATAGTTAAAACTTTTAATTTCTTCTGAATTAAAATATCCATTAAACCTTTAAATTGTTTTTCAGCAGATTTTAAAATCATAAAACTTTCAGATTTCTTTTTAATATCAGTAGTCTTATCCATATATCCTTCAAGTTGATTTTGACAATCATTTAAATTTTTAATTGTATTTAACATAATTTTCATTTGATCTTTTAATTTAACAACTTCACCATAAATAATTAATTCTTCTTTTGGTTCTTCAAATAATTCTAATTTTTCATCTATTAATTTAATATTTTTTTCAAGATTATCAATAATACTATTATAAGAATCATGTTTAACAATTAAATATTCTTTTTTATTATATTTTTCTAAATGGAAATCAATTTCCATTTCTTCAACAATTTTAGGTTGAATATCATACATTGAATTTACATTTTGCCATTCTGAAACAATTCTTTCAACTTCAAATTTCTGAGGCTCAATATTTTTAGCATATTTTTGAATATCAATAAATATAATATTACCCATTTCACTTTGTGTTTCTTCTTCTGTTTCTTTCATAAAAACAGTAGGTAATAATTTTGCTAATTGAATACAATAAACTTTATTATCTTCAAATATAGGATTATCATCAATAATATTTTTTTGTAATATTGAAACTAAAGGTAAAATTAATTTAGATAATTCAACAGTTAATTTAAAAGATTGAAAATCACTTTTAGCTCTTTGAATTCTATCTTTATAAGAAGTAATTTTTTGCATAGCAAAATCAAATATATTATATTGTTCACATAATTCATCCATTTCATTATAATCAATATCAACTAATTTATTCTCTCTTTTTGTTTTATATATTGTTTTATATTTATTCATAAATGTAAAGTATTTAATCATTGGTTCTAAATCATTTAAACATTGATCAACTCTTTCATCTTCTGTTGTAAATGGATTTCCTAAATAACCTTCTTTTTCAACTACAATTCTTAATCTTTCTTTACAATTCAATGCTTCTTGATTTAATTTTTCTAATCCTTCTCTGAATTTATTTTCATCACCATATAATTTAGTTTTAATATTCTCTCTATTATCATCAACTGCTAATTTCAATTGAGTTATATCATCTAATAATTTAGCTCTTTCTTCATCTAAATCTACAGTGAATTTTTTCTTTTGATTTTCTAACACATCCATAAAGCTTTTCATTGATATATCTATTTGAATAAAATTATCATGACATTCTTTTAAAGTTGTTTCAAAATTATTTGATATTTCTTTTTGAGTTTCATAAACTGGGTAAGTATCATAACTTAAATAGAAAAATACCCATTCTAAATAATCTTCATATTCATTTAATAATTGTGGTATTGTTTCACTTCTACATGTTTCTGCTATATTTTCTAATTTAAATAATATTTCTTCTGTGCTTACTTGAGTCTTTAATTCTCCTAATATATCTGTACAACTTTGTCCTAAATATTTACTTTTGTTAAAGATATTTACTGTTAAAATATTATTAAGTAAATTCAATGTAAATTTAGTTATTTCACTTCTTATATGTTCATTTAAATTTGTACAATTTATTTTTATCATATTCATATATAAATTATTAGGCATTGAATCAAGTAAATTTTGTTTTTCTTCATAAAATGATATTTTCTTTTTATAATCATCTCTTTTAGGATTAGAAGCAATAAATTTTTGAATTTCTTCATCTTCTTTCATTACAAATTCAAAAGGTTGATATAAGTCAGTAACTTTATTAATAACTTCTAAATTTTCATTGATTATATTATCTAATTCAGTATACATTTCATTAACAACAGAATCATTAAAAGGTACTTGCCATAAATTTGAATGTTTATCTATATTTTTAATAAACATATTATCTGCTCTTTCAATACCTTGACTATATTTAATAATATCTTTTACAACATTTGTTAATTTTAAATGAATATCATTTAATTCATCTGAAAAAGTATATTTTGTTTTATTTGGATGTTCAGTTAAATCAACTTCAATAAAAGATTTTTGAAAAACTTGATTAGGATTAAATTGATTTTTAAAAACATCTTCTGCTGAAATATAATCATCTTTTTTAAATTGCTTCATAAAAGTAAAATATTCTTGAATTGAACCTATTATTAATTTTCTTAATTCACTTGACATTAATCCTCCTACAGATTTGAAATATAATATTAATTGATCTTTATATATTTTATTTTCTTTTAATACATTTTCTACATATTTTCTCCAATTTTCATTAACTAAATTTTTTTCTTCTTCTAATTGATTTTTTTGATTTTCAACAAATTTATTTAATTTAATAGTCGGCCAGTGATCTCCAATAAAATCACTTAAATTAATATAAGAAGTTTGAATTAAATTTTTTTGGAAATAACTCATAATTTTAGTAGCATTTTCACACATAATATATAAATTATTAGATATAATGAGTTTATTTTTTTGGAAAGAACTTTTCCATCTTAAATCATCATCACTTGGTCTTGTTATTTTTTGTTCTGCATATTCTTTTATTCTTTTAAACGGAATAGGAATATTTAATTTTTGTCTTTGTTCAGGATGTTTTAAAATATAATCTAAAATTGCAGTTTTCATTGCTTTTTTATAATCATAAGTCATTTCTTTAAAACAATCATTAACTAAAATATCATATTGTTTCATTAAATAAAATCTATTAATCATTTTTATAATTTGAACAATCCAATCGCTTTTCATAACAGAAATATAATCATCATTAATAGAATCAGCTATAAAATTATTATATCTTTTATAAGCTTCTTTTTTTAATTTTATTTTTTCTTCATCAATATCATATTGTAAAAGAAATAAATATTCTTCTAATTCAGTAGCAGGTTGTTCAAATTGAATATTATTAAATTTATAAAAGTAATCATCATATAATCTTTTAATGCTTTTAGTAGTTTTATCAATAATTAAATTTTGAACAGATAAACTATAAAAAGAAGCAATTCTATGAGTAATTGGAATTTGAGTTTTTTCAGCTGTAAATGGAGCTGCTTTTGTATTTGAATAAACATTAAATAAAACTGGATTTGCTTTTGCCTTTTGAACTTTAACTATTTTAAATTTACAATGTAACATTTCTTTAATATTAAAACGTTCTTCTTTCATAGGTATATTTATCATTCTATCTCCTTTTAATATTTTCACTGGAGGTAAATGAGTACTTTTTGCTAAATTTTTCATATTATATACTTTTCCTTTTTTTTCTTCTTCATCTGTATATAATCCTTTTTTTATTGTGTTATTTATTACTATTTTAGCTTTGTTTATTTCTGATATTTCTTTTAAAGTATAATCCTTTTTTTCTAAATTTTCTTCATATTCTCCTTCATTCATTTTATGTTCTATTTCATTTTTTAATTTTAATATTTCTTCATTATTTTCATTTTCTTCGTCACCTTCTTCGTTTTTTTCATGATCTTGTTTTTTTATTCTTTCCATTAAAGATTGAATTGTTGTTTTTTTATTCATTATAGTATCATTTTTTATTTTATTTGGTATTTGAATAATATTTAAATTATTACTGTGAATAATTCCTAAAATACCTAAATCAATTTGACATTTAGAATTATTTTCTAATAAATAACCAATTGTATTAAATAAATTATTTAAACCATTTTGGACTAAAATTTTTTTAGTATTTAATTCATTTGAAATAGCAATTAGATTTAATTTTTCAATTTGAGGTTGTGAATTACCAAATTTTAACTTATATTGTTTATCATAATTATTATTTTTATCTTCTACTTTTAAATTATGTTCCCTTAAAAAATAATCAGAAAATTTAATAATTATTCCTTCATTTTGTTTTTCAGAAACATAAAACATTTTTCCAAAAGAAAAAATATCTACTAAATATCCAAGTTCAGTTTGATCATTACACCATTTTGTGAAAGCATTCCATATATTTGAATAAGTTAAATCACTTATGACATTAAGAGAATAATCTATATTATCTGATGAAGATTTTTTGCCTTTTACAGCTTCTGGATTTGTTAAAGCAATATTGATTATATCTGGAAAAGAAAAATATTTTTCTTCTTCCTGTTTCATTTTTTTTAATTAATTTTTCACATTGATTTTAACATAAGTTATATTTTTTATTATTATAAAAAAATATATAAATTATTCTATAATAATAATTTTTATTTATTTAAACTAATAAATAATTTTTTTTCTATTTTTATAAAAATTTTATTTCTAAGATTTAATTCTATCTAATAATTGATTAAATTGACTTTGAGAAATTTTATAAATAGAATCATCCTCTCTTTTTTCTTCATTAATTAAATTTTTAAATCAGGATTAGCTTAAATCATCAATTCTTTTAATTCTTCATCATTAACTTCTTCTTTGAATTCATCACTACTTCTCTTAAACTTTTTAAAGTAATATATTCACCTTCATTATCTTCTTTCGGTAAATATTTATCAGTAAAAGAAAAAACCAACTCTTAATTATTCAATTTATTCACTTTCTCTTAGTTTTTTATTGATTATTTTTTTACATTCTTCAAAATCAATTGTATTTGTTTAAAAACCTTATTTATTATTTTCTTCATCATCACTTCTATTATTTGTTGATAATAATTTTTTTATTTCTTCTTCTTAAGGCACAAAACCAAGAGCTCTTAAAATATCTTTTAAATAATTAATATCTATATTTCCTGTTCCGTCTTTATCAAAAATTTCAAATGTTGTTTATAAATCTTCATTTTGTTCTTTTGTAAATTTAAATTTTATACTACTTCTTCAAGTATTTCTTTATTTTTTTCATTTAATTTATTCTTTTTCATTTTTTGAAATTTATTTTTAATTAATAATCAAAAACAATTTGACTGTTAATTCTATTAATTAATTTATTTTTATTTCATAGATATTTTCGAGAAGAGTTTTTCCTTTTTATTATATTTTATAATTTGAGTTTTTTGATTTTTTTATTATTTAGTTTTCTTATCAATTATTCATTATCACATTTTTAAAAACATTAATTTTTCTATCATTCATTTAAGATTTTCCTTCAGAGAGATATTAATTTAACATTTAAATACTTATTTGTTGAAATGAATCAAAGAAGTTTTTTCAATGAATTACTAAAATTAAGTTTATACCAACTAATCCAGGTCAATATATGACAACATGTTTAATTTGCACTAAAACATGTCATGAAAATTGTAAAATCGCAGATGATGAAAAAAAAGAAAGTGTGCTTGTATTAAAAATGATTATTTTGAAGTATGTCCAGGAAAATGTTTTTGGAAAGAACATAAAAATAGACCTTATAAATTAGAAGATTATATTGACTAAGAAGAAATTACTTTAGAAGATTTAAAAAAAAAATATTATTATAGTAAAAATAGTTTAGATGTTAAAAGTCAATTATTACTTGGAGCAAAAAAAGAATTGATTCAAACGAATGATGAATGTGTTACTACTCAAAATAAAATGATGAATAGTATTAATAAAATTCGTCAAATTGCTTTAAATAAAAGTGCTTTTGAGTCTGTTGAAGAACATATTGATGAATTAATTCAAAATGAAAAATCTGAACATCAACAAGGTTGGCAATATAGGGTTAAGACTTTAGAAATTATGAAGCAACAAAAAAAACTTTATAGAGAGTTATATCAAGGAAAAAATAATGACCTTGAAAATATTCAAAAATTCATTGAAAAATTTATTAATGAAGAAAAAAATTTACAACAATATCTCAAAAATGAAGAAAAAGAAAAAGATAATAATTGTTTGATATTTTAAATTTATATTTTCTTTTATTTTTTAATTAAATTATTAATTAAATTTTATTATTATTTCAATATTTTTTTACGTCTTTTCAATATCATAATTAATGAAGATATCAGGTTTCAAATCCTACAATTGAACATTTAAAAATTTAGATGATTGTTAATCAAAATAATTTTAATAATTTAAAGTTTTAAAATGTATAAATTTGATTATAAACTTGAAATGTATAACCCCAAAATTAAACTTCATAGTAGGAAAGAATATAGTTATAATTTATTATTTTTTTTCAAAAAAAAACTTTAAAAAATATTGAAAAAAACAGTTCTCACTGTCAAATAAATTTTGAAGAAAAATAATGGTGTTTAAAAAAATTGAATTTTTTTAATAAATTATCATTTAATTTTATCTAAATATCCTTTAATAAATTTATTTTCAATTAAAAAAAATAAAACCACCTTAATCCATTATATCCACATCATTTTGAACTTGTTGATTTTGAAGATCCAAAGCTAAATGACATAAAGGACAAAATTTAATTGGTTTATTATAAATTTCACTTTCTAAACATTTATGTTTACATCTTTTACATTTATAATAACCTTTCATCATAATACTTTGTCCACTATAAACACAAGGAGAAAAATTACTTCCACAACTTTTACAATCAATAGAAAATTCACTAACTTCACTTCCGCATTTTTTATTAGGACACTTAACAAAAAATTCATTATGATTTTTAGGTTCATTCATCATAAAAATATGAACAGCTAAATCTTTATATTTTTGCCTTTGAACTTTAGTTAAATTTGGTAAATTTTCTAATGTTGAAAGTGCTTTTGAACAATGTTGATAATTTTGATTTAAAAAAGCACTTAAAGAAATTAATCTATAAACTTCTTTAGCTCCTAATTCTTTTTCATATAAAACTAATCTTAAAGCAGTTTTTAAAGCTTCTTTATATTTATTTTGATATAATTGACTTTGACATAACATATAAAAATGATAAGCTTCAGCACCTTTCCAAGGATTATTTAATGTTTTATCACTAACATTACTTAAATCACTTGTTATTAAAGTATCTAAAGTAGTTGTATTTTTCACAGTTTGTTGAGTTATATTTGTTATTTGAGCATCAATTAATCTTGTTTTAAAAGATTCCATTTCTAAAGCTGCTACAACATATATTTTTTTCAAAGTTATTGGAGATGCATTTAATTCCTTTAAATCTTCTGCTATTTTTATTAATATTTTTGCTGCTTCTGTATGTCTATGTGATTTTCTATATAATTCTACTAAATCCATTTTTTTTCCTTTTTCCATTAATATACTTCCAAATTTATTTACTAATCCCTCGATTTGGAAGAAATTATTTTTTTCTGCTAATTCAACTGCTAAATTCCATTTATTCATTAATACACATGTATCAATTGCTTTTTTCACATCTCCATATCTTAAATAACAATTAACTGCTTCATCACATAATCCATACGTTTCGAATTTTTCTCCCATAAATAATAAAAATTCATTTTGTTCTGGGATTCTTTCAATAAAATTAGAAGCTTTATCAAATTCTTCAGTAGCAAACCAAACATTAATTAATCCTTCATTATTATTTGCTTTTTTATAAAATTCTTCTGCTTTTTCATAATCTTTTTCATCCATATATTGATCAGCTGAATTTGAATAAGCAATTTTCATATTATTTTCATCAACAACTCCTTTTTCATTCATTAAATTAATTACTCTATCCCATTGTCCTAATTTTAATCTCATATTTATTGATAAATCTTTTCTATCTGCATTATTGTATGTTTCTTCAGCAGTATCATAATCATTAAAAAATTGAGAAATTTCTGCTCTTTTTAAATTATCATCATCTATTGTTTTTAATCTCTTTATAAAATCTAATCCCATATAATCATTCATATGAGTAAAAGCTTTTTCTGCTGTTGCAGTATCAAATAAAAATAAAGCATGTTTAGCTAAAAGTTCCCATATTTTTCTATTTGGATTTTGTTCTACAAATTTATATATATCTTCCATTGGCATTTTTGCTTTAATATGTTCTCTTAAATCTCTTAAATTTCTTGTTTCTGTTTGAATTACTATATCTTCAACTTTAAAATTACTGTCATATGGTTTAAACATTAAATCTTCTAATTTTACTGCTGTAATAATTAAATCCGAAAAATCTGCTAAATAACCATTACATGCTAAAACTTCTTCTGGTTCTAAATTTTTAATTATATTTAATTTATTTTTTTCAAGGAAAACAAATGATAATTCATCTTTCATTGAGTCTGTATTTTTATTATCTGACCAAAGAACACTCCAAACATCTTTTTTTTCAAATTCTAATTTTTCACCCATGTATTTCTTATGTTGTTTTTCTGTATCCCATATACTTAACATATTATATTCTGAAATAGCCCAAAGATATTGTCCTTGAGGACTTAAACCTATTTTAATCATTTTTTCATCAAAATTATATTTTGTAATAGTTGTTAAAGACATTAAATTATATTTATTTGCTTTACCTGAAGCACAAGTTATAAAAAGATAATTATCAGTTAAGCAAACTGCAGTTATTGGATCATTTGTTCTTCTATTTGCATTAAAGGTTTCATAATTATATACATCGTTCATATTTGGTATATCTTCAATAAAAAATGTTAATTCTCTCATCATTTTTTTTGTTAATAAATTAATGGAAATTTCTTGTCCTTGAATAATAATATTTTTATCATCATTTCTTCCTCTTTTCCTCTCATTTTCAATTCCTCTAAATTGCCATAAATAAACATAATGTCCATTAGAAACAACAGCATGAGTATTATTTAAAGCAATAAAAACAGGTTCAATATTAATAATTTTGTTATCAATAGGAGAACCAATTGAATTAGATAAAATAAGTAAATAATTATTTTCACTAATTTGAGCAGTAATTAAACAAAAAGGACTTTTAGCACAAATATCAATCATATTCTTAACATATTTATAATTAATTTTCTCATTTTTAATATCCCAAAAAACAAGAGTATGATGGTCACTTTCACTTAAATAAGAATAAACTAAAGTATTTGAAAAAAAGCACCACTTATATTTAGGTTTAACTAACCCAAAATAAATAGTATTTTGAGTTTCTAATGCAATTTTAGTTCCTCTAGCATCCCAGCTAAAACAAATAATAGGTTCAGGAGCTTTTAAAACTTTAATAAACTCTCCTTTTGAAGAATAAAAAGAAACCCCACATTTATTATCTTCTTCTTTAATCATTCCACTAATAGCAAAAACATCTCCACCCAAATTCCATTCAGCTTTATTAACATCAAATAAATTAGTTTTAATAATAAAAGGATTTCTATCATCTTCATTATCATATAAAGCAACAGTTCCATTTTTAAAAGCTAACATTAAATGTTTTTTTAAAGTAATATTTCTACTATCACTAATATAATTACTCCACCAACTTAAACTAGAAATTTGCACATTAAATAAACTAGGTTCAATAATTAGTTCTCCTAATTGTTGTCCCATAGCAGTTAAAATAATAATATTAGAATTTTTAGCAGCAAGTAAAATATTATTATCATCAGGGCTCCATTCAATTAAATATAATGAATTTCTAATATCATTTCCCCAAGAACGATTACCTTCAACAGTACCAACAATAGCATGTCCATCTTCATAAATAAAACAAAGGTAATGACCTTGATTTGACCATTTTAAATCTGTCACATATGATTGTTCTCTATTATTAATCATTTCTGTCTCCCAGACATTGTTATTTAAACGCCATACTATTATTACTCCACTTGAATCACATGTTGTTAGTTTATTAAATTGATCATTCCATCTTAAAAGAGTTATTTCTGATGAATGAGATTCTAAAGTTTGCTTTGATGTTAATTGATTCTGAGATGTTATGTCTAAGTTGACTACTTGCACAAAACCATTTGTACCTCCTATTCCTATTAGGTTTGTTAATTTGTTGTGAGATATTTTAGTCAGTTTATCACTTTTTGTTACGTTTACTTTTTTTATTAAAGTGCAGTACATTTTTTTTTATTTTTACTTTTTAAAAAGGTTTATTTATTTTTTTATTTAATTGTTTTTTTTAATATTTTTAAGGGTTTTTTTGGATTTATATATATATAGAATTTTAATATTTTAAAAATTTTGAATTAAGGGAATTATTATAGAGATAATTTTAAAAAGTGATAGAAAATATAATTAAGAAACGATCATATAATAAATATAATTTATAATTAATTGTAGTTTTAGAATATATTTTGTAAAGGGATATAATAATGAATATTAAAAATGAAAATATAGGAAATTTATTAGAATAGGATATTAAATAGAATATATTTAATAAGAATATAGAGATTATTTCAATGAGATATTATTTCTATATATGTGATGATTATTTTTTATTCTTTTATTTTCCTTATTATATTTAAAAAAGTTATTAAACATCAAACAGTTTTATTAAAACCCATTAAAAATTAAATATTAAACACATAGTATATTCACTATAGTTAAATTTTTAAAAAATTTCTAAACTTTTAGGATATAAATGAAATTTTGAGCTCAAACAAAAATAAAAAAAAAACATTTCCTTATTTTAGATATATTCAGTCTATTTCCAAATATATCATAAAAAAATGATAAATTTGTTTACTTTCAATTTTAAATTAATTTATCCATTAAATAGATGGATAAAAATGTTATATTTTACAATAATCATAGAAAATACTCATTTAAAAAAAGTGATAAATTGCATTTAATATAAAAGAAACAAAAAAATACTTTCATATTTCATAAATCAAAATATTTAAGGATTTAATTAAATATGATGATTGAATTAAATTTGATGTAAATGAGTATATTTATATGATTTTTAGATAAATCATTATCTTTATTTTAATTATTTAGATAATATTAATAGAAATATCAATATAATAATATTTCTCAAATATTAATTATAGAAAGTCCTATTTATGAAGATAGTCTAACTTTGATATTCTAATAATAATTATTTTTAATGATAAAAAAATATTATTTCCATTTATTTTTAAATTATTGATAGAAGATAAAGATTTAAAAATACTTAAAATAAGTAAAATAAGAATATTTATGTATTTTAGACATTAAAAGAAATAAATTAAAGTAATTTTGAATTTAAAATTGATTTAAATATTTAAATATTTATTAATCAATTATTGAATCATTTATAGATATTATTTCATGTAATTCTTTATGTCCTCTTTTTATAATTTCATTTTTTAAATAATAGTCTAATCCACAAAAATGTAATTCAATTATTTCTAAATATATCATTGAA
>JAEEGK010008185.1_pt1 | contig 24733 bp, 24 predicted proteins | sample 8958771 | NCBI WGS metagenome assembly JAEEGK01 (sample SAMN16246547, study PRJNA631951) | gut metagenome | biome: gut microbiome; feature: rumen; material: SC-attached | host: Bos | place: Iran: Karaj | collected 2018-10
GCCGATCACCGTCTGGTCATCGACGAGACCGATTCCCTGAAACGGGTTCCGGCTCCTTTCCCGGCCAACTCGCCGGATGCGCGCTATTTCAAATTGAAATACTACTGCCTGTACTACGAGCCGGACACCCGTTTTGTCACGTCAAAAGACTATGCAAAGCGACTGCTCGATATCTTCCAGAGTACCAAGCCATTTCTGGACTATGTCAACCGTGCCGTCGAGTACGTACAGGAGGAAATGCTTGCTTCCTGGCGGGATTGACAGCAGGGATTGACAGCATGTTGAACAGAATCATCGAACTAATCTTTAAACGATATGAACAGAAGAACGATGTTGAAAGCAGCCGGCGGAGCAGCGGCGCTCACGATCCTGTGCGGTATTCCGCTGGCTTGTGGCAAGCAGGGCTCAGCGGCCGCTGCCGTGAAAGGCCGCCGGAAAAAAGTACTGGTCATCGGTGCCCATCCCGATGATCCCGAAACAGCCGCGGGTGGCACTATCTGCCTGCTTACGGATGCCGGACATGAGGTGGTCTGCGTCTATCTGACCCGTGGTGAAGCCGGCATTCCGGGTAAAAGCCATGAAGAAGCGGCAGCCATCCGTGTGAAAGAAGCCGAAGCTGCCTGTGCCGTAACGGGCGCCCGACCTCTCTTCATGGACCAGGTGGACGGTGCCACCGAGATCAATCTCGACCGCTATCGCGAAATGCGAGAACTCCTCGAACGGGAAAAGCCCGATGTCGTGATTACGCATTGGCCCATCGACGGTCATCGCGACCATGCTGTCTGCGGCATCCTCGTGCTGGATGCTTGGCGCAGGCTCGACCGCTGCTTCGAGCTCTACTATTTCGAAGTGATGTCAGGGACTCAGACGCAGATGTTTCATCCTTCTGATTGGGTGGATATTACGACGACGCGGGAGCGGAAGTATAAAGCGAGTTACTGCCACGTCAGCCAGGATTTGAAAGAGGTCATGGAAGGCTGGCACGACCCGATGGAGCGTTTCCGTGGTATCGAATGCCGTTGTGCTGCCGCCGAGGCTTTCCTCCATCACGCCGAACCGGTCTCTCTGGTCTAGCTGTGTAATCGTTTGCTCTGAGATGTAGGTTGAAATAGTCTCTGATTCTCAACAAGCGACCGCCCCTCGCAGCTTGCGGGAGGCGGTTGATACGAGGGTTGATGACGCTCTGGCTTACTTGTGCGTCAGCGTCCACGTGTCGTTGTAATAGGTGATGGACGAGACGGAGAAGTTCAGGTGCTCGGTCGCCGTGCCTGACCAGTCGGTAACGCCGTCCACGGTCACACTGCCGCTGCCGTTGTCGTCATTTTCCTTTCCAATCGGTTCAGCATAAGAATTACCAGCTGAGGCTCTGATACTGCTGATGCCGTCGGTGATGTTGATGCTTGCGAACTTGCCGCAACTTCCACTGCCAATGCCTGCTCCGTATCCTTTGGCATTAGCGATTATTGTGCCGCCGCAGATGGTAATGTCGCCACAGATACCATTAAAGTCTCCTGTACTATTATAACCACTTCCGCTGCCGATGCCTGCGCCGTTTACTCCACCGTTGGCTTTGACCGTGCCGCCGCTGATGGTAATGTTGCCACAGATGCCATTATTCCCGCCGCCGATGCCCGCACCGTACTCGCCACCTTTGGCCGTGATGGTGCCGCTCTCGATAACGATGTTGCCGCAGGTAGATACAGTAGTTATATGGGTTGTAAAGCTGCCCGAGCCGATCCCCGCAGCGTATTGTCCGCCCGTTGCTGTCACGCTGCCGCTGCCCTGGATGGTGAGCGTCGTGCCGCTGCCGCCAGGCAGGATAGCAGGAAAACACTCGGCCGTTGTCTTGACGTTGTTCGTACCGTCGAGGATGAGGGTTGCGTTGCCGCTGCACTGGATGCCGGGGCCGGAGGTGACATTGAGAGTCGTCCAACTGAGCGTGAAGGTAGCACCGTCAGCGATGGTGATGGTGCTGCCGACGGTGATGCCGCCGGCTGAGAGCGTAGTGACATCGGGGATGTAGATGTCGTGGCTGGCGGTAGTGCCGTTGAACTTCAACGATGCGCTGGCGGGCACACCGATGTTGCCGTTGAGCGCTGCCGAGCCATCGCCCGTGATGTTAAGAGACTTGCCGTCGGCTATTATCACAGCTTTTTGCCCGGATGTCGCAGCGGTAATCGTGTTGTCGCCATTCAGTTCTATCGTCGTGTTTCCACCGCAGTTGATGGCCGGCGTTACGCCATTGGATGTGATTGTGCTACCGTTGACGGAGATGTTAGCATCACCAGTACACTGGATGGCTTCAATAGTGCTGGCATCGTTGATTGTAATATCGGCATCGCCATCGCACATGATAGCGGGATATGAGCCTACGGCCGAAACGGTGCTGATATCATTGATAACGATGTTGGCTTTGCCTTCACACTGGATAGCGGGAGCATACAGACTCTGGACGGTATTTGTTCCTGTAAGGATAAGCGTGGCTTTATCTTCTAACTTAATGGCAGGAAGGTTATCGGGAATATTGAAGTTTGCATTGTTCACCGTGATGGTCATTCCCGCGGGGATAGTGAGGGTGTTGGTAATCTCCCCGGTTATTGTAAGCGGATCTATACACATCGCCACGGGCACGTTCCGGTAGAATTTTCCAGCCGCGAGGGTGCCGGGTTGGGTGGTAAGGGTGTAGTTTTTGTTGTTGTATGTGGCCGAGAGGATGAGCGGCTTTTCGGTGATGGGGAGCATGGCCACGTAGATGTCGTCGCCGGTCCCGTAGCCGGGGTTGCCAGTCGCGCCAGCAGGTGCCAGGCCGCCGGGCCATTCCTTCGTCGACTTGATGGTGTAGGTGTGGCCGTTGCCGTCGCGGATGGTCAGGTCGTCGTTCATCTCTTTGAGCGAGACAAGCGTGCCGTTCACGCCGACGGTGTAGACGGTGAGGTGGAACTTGCAGATGCAGACGCGGTTCTGCAGCGACACGCTGCCCGTGCCTTTCTTGTTGGTGACGGTGGCGGTGGTGGGCAGGGTGGTGCCGCCGCTGAGCTTGATTATACCGTCGCCCGTGGCAGCGTCGAATCGCTTGCTGATGCTGTTGGCAATGCCGTCAAGCTTGCCGTACTGCGTCATCAGTTTCGACTCGTCGATGTCGTCGCCTTTGTCGTTGGCGAGCGACGCGGGATAGACGAACTGCACCGTGCCGCCGTCGATGGTAGTAGCATCGAGTGAGGCGCTGATGGTGGCTACACCGTCGTTCACCTCGGTAACCTTGGCCGTCGTCTTGGCGTAGCCTCCGGAGATTTGGTAGTAGAGGGCTATCTTCTCGTCGACCGCCCACGCTACGTTCAGTATCTCCTTTCCGTTATCATCGGTGCCCGAGGAGATAGCCTTCGTCTGAGGGTTCTCGCCCTTGGGGGCCAGTGTTGCCGTAAAGGCAATCCCTGCAGGCTGCTGTATTTCTTGAGCATTATCAGGATCGTCTTCCATCCTGTTGCAGGATGCCAGGGAGAAAGCGGCAATCAGGCAGAGGACGAATATGGATTGAAATAGAAGTCTTTTCATGGTCTTGGATTCAAACAGGATTAGACATCATACCCGAACGGATTCTCGTCGGTAGGGGTATACGGATCGCGGTTACCCATGCCTTCGCTCTGACAGATTATGCCCTGAAACTTCAACTCCACGACCGTGGATGTCGGGGCTTCATACGTTTTACCGATTGCTTCCATAAGACACTACATTGTAGACATATGCGAATATAACAATTCTTCTCCAGAAAAACATGCGAACCCCCGTTTTTTAGCCCTATTGGATATTGCTTCCATGCCCATACCCAATTAAAAACTACTCTTCGTCCTTATTCTTTTTTCGATCCATAAAGCCGATAGCCAACGCAGCGATGAGCGCGATGGCAATAAAGAAATGCGCCAGTTTCAGCGCGCCGGCTTTGTCGGGCAGGAATTGGACGACGACCAATGCGCTTGCTTTAACTATTTGTACTTCGTAAAACTATACTTCTCCCGAAGCACCGCCTTAGTCTCTTCATCCTGATGTGTGAAATAGGCCTTGAAGCCCGGGCAAAAATTGATGTGCCAGCGCCAGAAACGACCGACGACAGACTTGGGATTCTTGTCGTAGTGAGCCCTGAACTTGCAGGTCTCGCAGGGATAGCTTGCCATAGGGGTCGATTTGAAGGATTCGGTCAAAGATAGCATTATTTTTCGGCTTTTCGCCAAAGTGCGCACACCTAAACGGCCCTAGACAACGTATTTCATCGACTGACCGCGAGCACCCGCCTTGCAACGGCCACTGCTCGCGGCCAGGCTGTGTCTGACGCGCCTGCCTCCTGTTTCTTAGTTTTCGGAAATCATTTAATTGCCTTTTTGTCGGGCGAGTTCGAATGGTTTTTAGTTACTTCGCAGCACATTTTTTATTCAAGGATTTGACATAAATGTAAATTTTGTATATTTGCCATGAAAAAGAAAACCACCCTGGAATTAGTCGAGCAATCCGAACGAGTTAGCCTTTATTCCATCAGTTTTGAAAAAGATCGTACAACCGAATTTGAACGATTCCTTAGTAAGTTCGAGGAAGAAGCCTCTCTGAACGAGGACTACCAAAGAATCGTTTATGCATTGTCCATCATTTTGAACAATGGAGCTTTAGAGAGATATTTCAGACCAGAAGGGAGCATCCATGACAATTTATGCGCACTTCCGATTGAAAGGAGCCGAATCCGGTTATTCTGCTTACGGATTTCAGATGAAATCCTGATTCTTGGTAATGGAGACGAAAAGAGGACGGATACCTACGAACAAGATGCCAGGCTTTATGGATATGCCCTTGATTTACAAAAGTTTGATACCCTATTACGAAGTGACATTGAAGCGGGAATAGTCACCATTGAAGAAAAGGAATTAACCAATATTGAGGACAAAGAGTACCTGTTATGAAGCGAAATGAACTCTTTCGTGAGCAATTGGCGAAAGTCTCCCCTGCCATCAAGCTGGAGATCGACTGGTCGTGTGCAATCGTGGATAGAATCGATGCGATCCTGAGAGAGAAAGGTATGACACAACGCGATCTGGCGAAGGCGATCGGGTGCAACGATACACAGATTACCCGATGGACAAGAGGATTCCCGAACTATACGCTTTCGTCGCTGGCAAAATTGTCTGAAGCACTCGGCGTACCGCTGATCCAGATACGTTAGCGCACCTCCGCCCGGAGGAGGGTGCTCTCTCCGCTCAGTGGCTCCGGAATTGTTTCTTCCCTCCGGCGAGCTTTGAGAGATTCTTGTAATTATAACGGAAGGCTGCCCCAATGGAAGCAGCCTTCCGGCCGGATGGCGACAGACCTCAGTTCATCGAACTGATTAGTTGCATTACGTCAGCTGACGGAAATGCGCCCTAACGAATTGACGTACGCCATGCCAAATCCTATAGTAGGCCTTGACAAAGACGCCCTTGGCCCGTCTGCCTTGCAGACTGATGCCGAAGGATAATTGAGCGTTCACCTTAATATTCATTGTTAATCAGGAAATAGTTGAGAAGACTATCCATTGGGTCGGAATGAAGAACTAGCACATCCGGCTATCATCTCAAAAAAAGAGCATTACCCTGAAATTCAGAATAATGCTCTAAATAAGGTGTTCGCTCTTTCTCAAGGAGCTCCCGATTAACATACTACAAATATAATATGCAAATCAGCTAAATCCAAATGAATCTCAATAAAAATGACTATTCTTCCCCTTTATCCTTATTACGATCCATGAAACCGATTGCCAGCGCAGCAATCAGCGCGATCGCGATAAAGAAATGCGCCAGTTTCTGAGCCCCGGCTTTGTCGGGCAGGAATTGGACGACGACCAGCAGCAGCGCGCCGGCGATGACGACGGCCCAGATAGGGCCTAGGGATGATTTCTTTTGAGGCATTAGTGCAAAATGATAAGGCGATCTATAGCGGCCGATAACCGAAGGTGTCGTCCTTGAGTGAGAGGAGGAAGGTGATTCGGTCTTTGTCGATGATTTCAACGTTATTGATGCGGGCCTGGGATTCGGCGTCGCGAGACAGTTTGCCGGAGGTGATCAGGATGGCTTTTTCGGCGTGGTGGACGTGTTGGAAACTGAGGAGCCAGTCGATGCGGTTGGGCTCGATCTGGGGCATCTTTTTCGTGGCGGGAACGGCAAATACGGCATATTGGGTTCCATAGCGGGAGGCCAGCATCGATGAATAGCCGACTTCGGGATCGGAGTGCATCTCGAGGTCGCGATAACCTTGCTGCTGCAGCACCTGAACGGCGATGTCGCGGAATGCGCGGTCATCGAGAGCGACAAGTTCCGAAACCGTCTTGATGCTCGCCGGCTTGTTCGCTGGTGCAGCCAATGACAATGGCGATGGCGCCATCTCCGGCACCGCTCCTGACGCGAGCCTGCCCGCCGAAAGCTGGCGAACCTGCTCCTCCAGCAAGCTCACGCGCCGCTCCAACAAGCTCAGCCGCTCCGCCACTCCCCCATCCCTCGCTGGCGGCACCACGGCTGGCCGCCGCGTCTCCTTCTCCGCTGCCGGCGTCGCGACAAAAGAGGTGTTCTCCAAGTCGATTCTCCCGTTAGAGGTATAATAGTCGAACACAATGGACTTGACCCGCATGTCCTTGGGAAAATCAGGGTAAAAGAGGACACAATACGCCCTTGTGCCACCGAATAGCGTATGCCCGTCCTCCACAAACCGGAGCGGATAGTCCATCATCTCGCACAGCATATGTCCCTCGTGGATGAATCCCTCGTTGTCAATTACCTTGAACTTGTCTTCCAATAAATACACACTGTCCTTCGCCCCCGGAGCCAACTCACACAGATACTCCACCACCAGCGCCCACGTCTGATAATTGCGCATATCAAACACCGTCCCCTCCGAACAATACTTTCTTCCCTCCTCGTCTTCATCCAAACTCTCGCACTCCTTTTTGCAAAGCAGCGCCTTGTCATAAAAAACATTGAGTAGACTTACCGTCAGATCATCGCCTACTTTCGTCGAGGCGAAGGGTTTTCTTTCATTGTTGGTGAGGGGGATCATATTGGAAGGTTTTGTTCAAATATACTACATTTTCGCCACAAAATCCAGGGGGGCCACGTCACTACCCTTTTATAAGCTACTCAATCACATCATTAGTCACCGGATCATACAAGGTTGAATGATAGACGTGACACCCACCCCTACGTTCAAACACTTGCTTAAGCAGCGCGGTAGTTTCCGTACCGGCAAGAGGAGAGATTGTTATCCGGTCAATTATTTTTTTATTCAAAGGCCCGATATCCAAGCCTTTTTCGATTTGTTTAGAAGACACGATAATAATTCTGATCTCTTCTTCATAAGAATACGCGGGTCTCTTGATGGTTAGCAACCGTGCCGACAACTCATTCCCATCCCTCGCGTTCATCTGCTTTAAATCCTTATCAGTGACATCAAGGATAGATGAGAACTTCTTTTTTTTAATTTTATCTGTGCCCAGATAACGTACCTTCCCAACATAAGCGACAAGGGAATCATCTTTATGCTTCCGCAAGCAGTCGATTAAGCCTGCCCATCGAAGACCAACCTGAATGGCAATTTCTTTCTGAGAATAAACAGTCCACTGCGCCTCGGAAACCCTATTCGTAGTATAGCAGGCAACGGCGACGTGATCCTTAATGGGACAGTCTTCATCGCCAAATGAGTTATTTATAAAATACTTCTCATAAGGATCGTTCCAGATTTCCGGATTTGAGAACCACTGATGAAATCGATACGTAGATCTATTCTCTCCTTTATGCACTGGAAAACTGAGCAATGCATTTTCCAACGCCATATGCCTCGCCACAAATTTAAACCCGCAAGACGCAGAATCAGGTTTAACATCTTGATCTAGAAAAACAACTTTCATATAACACAGTTTTTACACTGCCGCCCGTTTGATTTCTGATAAAAAAACAATGAGTTTTTTGACAAAGGCGGTGTTCATAGTAGATAGTCCAATGGTTACCTCAAAGTTAGCCATTATTCCGCAGAACGCAAAGGCCTTTTGCGACCTCCGTCTGGAGGAGGATGCGGTGCGGGATATTATCCAAAGTGTTTGAAGGTGAATGATTATTATTAACTTTGACGTATGCTTCTAAACTAACCTAATTGATAAACCTATGTCAATCAGAGACTATTTAGATGAAAAGAGGAAGGGACGTACTATCAGATATCCCCAAGCGTTATTCCACGGTTCCGATGCCAAAATCATCAGAATGACGGAAGATGAAAGACTGTCCTACTTTGCAGATTGCAAAAAAGCCATCGATTATCTTTGGCCGTTCTACGAAAAGTTGATGAAAGAAGATTTTTGCTTCTTTAAACTGAAAGAAAAAAAGGGGGAGGAATACGGAGATCTAATTTCACTCGCATACAGTGATGCCCTTGCCATTCAGGGCTATAAAAGGGGGCATGGACAGTACGAGTATGGCGCTTTTTACTTAGCCTATTATAATAAAGCGTGTCACTACGCTGAAAGAGCATATGCCGGAGGGGAATTCGCTCGTTTTACACATACGCTTATTACTGCTGCTGACGTTATTGGCTTCGACAACTGGCAACCAGATGCCAATACACGCAAATGCTTTGAAAAAGTAATTAAAATGGCTAATGCTCCCAAAGAACCCGTTGTTTTTCGTTTTGCATTTGAAGATTTGGATATTGATTATCTCCGAGATGAGCGCGGTGAACGTATCGATTGGTTTCACGCGATAGATAGCTTTAGATACTTGAAGCCGCTAACTCTCGAATTAAGTAAAGCTGAAAGGCCTACCCCATCCGCAGCGACCTCAATTATATGAGAGAGCCCTTCAAGAATTTGTCCTATAGCCCTCCTCTCCATACGAGGTCGTCACTGCACCTGATAGCACTCTCCTCCGTGCTGGGGCGCGAATTTAACGTAAATTGGCGTTTAACTAGGGGTCAATCCCTTTAGGGTGTTTTATCATAATTTAAATTTTTAAAAAATCATGAAACACCTCAATTATTGGCGTTCTTTCGGACGCATTCTTTCCTTCAAGAAGGAACTTCCCATTCTCCGCGTTGTGAGTGGAATAAAGAAAGACGAACAGTCGGCCTACGACAAGAGTCCGTGGTTACATGGTAGTAACGGGACATATGTTACCAATGAACCGATGTTTTGGCATTTGGTCTACATTGTCTACAAACCTGGCCCTAGTGAACTAACAGGTTGGCGTTATGAATTGGATCTAGATGATTATATGCATAATCACTTTCTCCCTTCTCGTAAATGGCAAAGAGTTTCTCCTCAACGGCTCAAGGCGATTCATGACAAGATTCTAGGCAAGAAACTAGAATTAATGTCTACCGAATATGTGGAGAAAGGTGAGATTGCTAGAGAGTTTGTTCCACGTGGATATGATTCTTGGGAAGAGTATCTAGATGAGGTATTGAAAGATATCGAGTAAGGGCAAAAAGATATTTGACGTCCTCTAAGCGAATTCGCCTTAATCAGAACAATGATTATCACAAACGAGGCCCAGCAAAACTGGGCCTCGTTTGAATAATCGTTCATCAAACGACTCGGAATCCAATCTTGTGGTCGGATGGAGTTTTTGACGGGGTTGTTTCCGGTTCTTCGACCGCCGGGAGTTCAGGTGCCTGATTCTTCTTCAGGGCTTCGAGCCCGGACTCGAGGACGGTAATCGCACGCTCGGATCTCTTGATGTAACCTTTTCGTTCAAGGACTCGGATATCTGGATCGAATTTGTAATACTGGAGCATTGTAATGTGCAGATATTCAGCAATATCCAGCTCGGGGATATACGAATAGGAAGCGTGCTCGGTGATCGCGATGAGCAGCAAAACCTGTTGGAGGTTCAAACCCAGCCGCTCCTCGAGATAGAGAATCTCTGATGCCACACTTCGGATAGCAGTCGACGAAACATAGATGCCATATTTCTCGGCCTTCATGCGATCAACAATTTTCGTCATCGCGCTCAAGAGAGTTCTTTCGATTCTCATGGCTGCCATCCCTTAACGAAGTCCACGATTTCCTTGTTCCTGAGAGTCACTGTCGCGGCGGCCTCGCTTCGAAGACACAGCCTGATTCCTCCGACGAACAGTATCTCCGGATACGGCTTCACTTGAATCCGGCAGTAGAGCTTTCCTTGACACCTCTCCCAATTAAAAATGAGGTGCTTCGCCCCAAATGTCTGGGAGCCGGTGATCTGAGAGAGCTTGTTCCGGAAGTCGGCCTCAAACTCGGTGGGGTTTCCCTCAACCTCCTTTTCAACGTTTTCGCCTACGATGCCGCCGTCGCGAACCCCGACATAGAGCGTCCCCTCCACTTTTGAGTTGCTGAAACCTGTCAGAACGCTGGCTATTTCAATCAACTTCTCCGCCTTTGAATACTTACCTGCCCCGGTCACGAAGAAGCTCGCCTTAAACTCGACTTCTTTGGACTCTTGCCTCGGGATCTGGAGCTTGTCCCCCACTGGCCGATAGACCTTGTGGTTGGGATAAATGAAACCGTTTTCAACCCGCACCGTTTCCAAGACGGTACCCGGCTTGATTAGCCCATTCTCGTCCAGCATTTCCGGCGGGAACACGGCAAGATGAAAGACATTGGCAGGCACCAATTCAAGAGCGCCGGTGTCCCCCGGCCTTAGGACGTAACGCCCGTCCTCGGTATGAGCGAGGACGGACGTTGTCATAGACTTAACTACGCGATTGCACATGCTTTCTCAGCCTTGAGTTTGCGGTAAAGTTTGGGGCAGATCTTCTTGATACTGTCGATGAGGCAATACCCGGAAGTAGTAAGGAAAAGAGTCCGCAGCGCGATGGCCACAGGCATGGGGAGTACGAATCCGAAAACCGTAGTGATGATTTGAATGATGTCGCTGGCGCTTGCGCCAAAACAACGAACGGCTGTGATGACACCCTCGAGGGTGCCGGTAAATCCATAAACCGCTTTTGCGGTCTCTTTAATTTTTTTCTTCATGCAGTTAATCTTATTTAATTATTAAATCTTTTCTTGAGGATGATTCTTCCCTCCATCTCCTTCAGGTCGACTCATTGCCATCCTCTTTACTGATGAGCCGGAATCGATTCGGGAGCAAAAGTAGAAAAAGCCGCTTTATGTAGCAAAATATATTTGCAAACAAGAGGTAATTTACTATTTTTGCATAAAATATACGCGATATGTGGCCAACTGACAACAAATACACTGACTGGTTATCCTTCATCGAGCGCTCTCACCTGTTCTTTGAAACCAGGGAGGAATTGATCTGTTTCCTTCGTGGCACAAAAGAGAGAAACCGGCCGAATAGCGTTGTTCGAAATAATCGTTCCGAGACAAGAATCAAACGCGACTATGAGAAGTTGGAAGAGCTTGCTCACCAATTGACCGACGGCGAGATTTCGAAAGTCAATATCTTTGATCCAAACGCCACGGAACTTTCCGCAATTCTTGATATATATAGTAAAGCTGTAAAAAGTAACTCTTTCCTTTCGCCACGGAATACGAGGGACGGTTTCTCCAAAGTTCAGAGTGGAAGCTTTTATTATGAGGGGGTGTACACCCCCAAAAAACTTGCTGCGCTAATAGTGGAATTCTTGCAGAACCCCAAACCGGAATCCGAGCATTTGTACAAGCGCCTGGGGCTCAAGATTCGCTGCAATGAGAGTTTGTTGGACAATTATAAATGTGCCATCGGATTATTATTGCTCATCGGCGCCCTACCTCTTACCACCGACAAAACCCGATTCCGCGGATCAGCAGAAAGGCTGACTGAGGATACCGCCAAAATGGTCAGTTTATTATGTTGCATCAGGGGTGAGTTTTCAAGAGTACTCGGGCCTCTGACAAAAGATCAACGGCCTGACAATTGGTGCAGATTACTCTTGATTCAATATACCGTAGCTTTCCTGAATGCCGCTGCCAGACGTTTTGATCCGCGGCTAACCGAAGAACGCGGATATGTAGGAAGATATCCTTTTGAAGAATACCCACTCTGGCGTAGTGGATCCAATGGTAAATACACGTATTATGAATTCAAGAGACCTCCGAAGAACACTGAATACACAGCTTACGTATATAGGTACCGTTATGAATCCAATACGCTCATAAAAGAGCGTTTCAGTCTTGTCTTTTATGAACGGATAGCCCTGAATCAGGCATCCGAAAACCGTTCTTTTGCCAGCTTGATTAGCCAGAGGCAAGATTATCGCGTAATGAAAATTTTCCCGATAGACCACACCTATTTGTTATTGACCTCAAAAGATAATACCGATATCAAACCAGGCGAATGTGAAGGCCTCTATGAAATAAAGGGATCAGAAGAGAAACTGGAACTCACCCTCATTCCACCCGAGGGGGTCAAGTGGATGGAGAGAGTAACGCTCACTCCGATAACCGACGAAGAGATGCCCAAAGGATACACCCTATGCAAAACGAAAGATTTAGCCAAAGCCGAGGAGAATCTGTTTGTGGGAAGTCTGGACGCCATATTCCGCGACAAACTTGTTTTCAAAACCGATGACGGCAGTTTCAGAACTATCGCCGATCACATTCTGAAGGAGATCCTTCCCAAAATTCACATAACAGATACCATCAATTTATACCATTTGGAGGACAAAGATTATTTGCTGATGACCGTCGATGGGAAGATTGACAGGGTGGAACTACCATCAGCTCCTTTTTAATCCTTTTTAAATAGTGATGACAGAATGAATTAACGGGGAAATGAGCACGATCTCCCCCGGGATCTCATTGTTTAAACAACTCACAATAAGTCGATGACAACAGATCGTTAATCTCATTATTTGTAAAACCGAGGTATGATAAAATGCAACATATTAAGATTCTCCTGAGTTCATCGGTAAGGTCATATAGTTCAAAACCATCTACGGCCTTCTCACTTTTTTGCGGCAGCAGGTGAGAATGGTAATTCCTTGTCTGTACAATCGCATCAAGGTCGGTGGATTGATTAATAACTGAAACATCTGAATAATTAGCGAAAACCGTCTGCAATAACTCCAACATCGGCTGTTTCTTCCTATCGGCCGGCAACGAGCGCCTGTATTCTGCAAACTGTTTCTTCATAAATCTTCGGCCATAACCCTCAACAGCCTGAATAATAACAAGAAAATTAATGTATGAGAAAGGCCCGTGAAAGTCAATAGAATCTAAAAAATGGGCACGAATTGCCCCAAACTTTTCATCGTTAGAAAACCATTTTTCAATTACTTGAGGATACTTGTCTTTCACTTGATTATAATCAAAAAGGAACCGATGCTTTTCAATCTTCGCTGGACAAGGCTTTTGATGAAAAACGGTATCGACCATAATAGGTTTATAAGCAATCTTTTTTCCGACCGGGGAATAATAATCTCTTGAGAAAAGAGCAAGTTCCGAGAAACCCACTTCCCTAAAAGTCGCAAAAGACATAAAGCGCTCAAAGCGGACAGCCTTTTCGTAAAACATCTTTAAAGAGGAGCCCGTACTACTATCAATAGTTAACGATGTATATTGCTCAAAAGTTGGAGTAAAATAAAGATCACCACTATGGAAATAAGCATTCCTGCATAGTGCAACCGAAAAGCCGTCCGATACTTCGGTCTTGGCAACTTCTCTTTCCTCTTCAGGATGTCTCTCCATCTTGACATATAGACTAGGGCCATTCCCGTCTTCGGTATGAAATGCCTGAACTGTTGAGGGATAAAGCCAATATGATAATTCCGGAATACGTACTGAAGCCTTAAAGAATCTTTGCTCGTCAAGACTTCCGACAAGTATACCGATTGCTATCACCCTCGCTTTATAGATAGATGTTGTGAAACTCGCATTCCCTTTGTGATTCAGACCACAGATACAGTCAAACAAAGTAATATAAGTACCATCTGCCGCCTCTCCATGAATTACTTCCTCATCATTAAGATGAACGATAGCCATCGCGGAATCAACGTCTTCCGAAAAAAAGGTGCCGATCAATTCAAGGCGAATCTCCTCGCTTGGGGCATAATACAATAATCCAGCAACCCTGTGTTCCGGGTTTGAAGGTAACCACCAAAAACCTTTATATTCTACATTCATTCATATGATGACAAATTGTTTTATATGATTTGTAATAAAGATAGCGACACATACTCCGCTTTGAATCCCCGTTTTCTCACTATCGCAGCAAAACTCTATTAAATTACTGTAGATGCTTCCCGATGAACTCACGAGTTGCAAGCTCATCTTTGCCGTGTTTGACAAGGAAATCGAAAAGTTTCTGCTGATCTTCCTTGATGTTGGCCGTTTTGATGATTTGAATGTTATTCTGACCGAATAACGTCGACAAGTTCCAATCAGTCATCCTCTCAAGGGCCCTCTTGATTTGCATCTCAGATGCGTCATCCCGAGTGAAAATAGTGATATCCTTGCGTTTATTATAAGTATAATCGGTTTGCTGCTTGAAGAAAGCTTTAAAGTATTGGCGGTCGTTTTCTCCAATTGAGTGGCCGAAAATGACAATCTCATCCGCGTTCTTTATATCTTCAACAAGCGCTGGAGGGTTGAATGATGAATCAAACGACTTTTGTAAGAAATCGTATTTGTCGTTTAATTCCTGATCATCACGGACCCCGATGATAATCTTTCCGTCCTCGCATTTGCCGTGCAAGTAGTGGACTTGAGCATAGTCAGGAGCCCGGCCGTTGAGTTGAACACGCGTATAGTTAAATGTGTAGATATTCACCGTGTTCCCTTTTCCGGCTTCTTCATCCAAGTAAGCAAGAACCTGAAATGATATAGTAGAGCTGGCATTTAAAGGAAGCTTTATAGCACTCAAATACTTGCAAAGCCCTTCTTTGATTAACCGGAGAGCCTTTCGATCGCGCCAGATTGGCGATTTCATACAATCTTCTTTCTGATTCTCCCGCATTCGCGGTAAGGGGTCCTGTCGATATATAAGCACGCCTTTGTCAACGAGAGACTGTAATAGATCTGCTTTGTCGTTATACCATCCGCATGCAAAACCATAGGGAGAAAAATCTTTGAGGAATGCGTGTTCTTCTTCAGTAATGAAATCGTCTCCTTTTTCACGATCACGAATGCCGAGATAATACTTTAGGAGCTCATTCTCCAAATCATACCACCGAACCGATTCGATGTCATTCGTCCATCGACCATTCAAGTGCCAAATGATGGGAGCAGGATAGTCCTTTGGACAAAACTCCGATTCCCAAAAGTCTTTGTATGACGTTTTTAAGCCCAGGTCCAAATCGAACCCATTACCGAGAACAACAACTATATTTCGAGATTCTGACATAGCAATTCAAGAAACAACAGACGGATATGTGGATTAAAGTTAGTAATAATCTCGCCATTCTTCGCTTCGCGGACGAAATTAATCAGATTTCTAACAGCATTCGAACCCACATTTGTGGCCAACGGGATTGTTTGCTACTTTTGTATTAAAATCCAAAGATATGAAACGTGTCTTTTTACTTCTGCTCACGGCATTGACACTTTCCGGGTGCAACTTGCTCAATGATGATCCAGTAAAACAAGTTGAGGTTACTTTTAGCTTTTCTCTACCGCAAAGCGGTAGCATGACGAAGGCTACAGCGGCTGAGGTATATGAATCCTTTTACAATTCATTTATCAGGACCGGCGACCTTTTGCCCAATCCATATACCCTTACCATCGACACCAATGACGGCGTTCATATTGCGACAATTTCCGGCGAGTGGAGCAAGAATAAACCCGTAATGCTGTCTACAGGAACGTACCATGTGACAGGTTCATCAAAAGGGAACGTGACTTATAACGATTACTATCACAGGGCTCCGTTGGTTTTTGATGAGGACATTGTAATAACAGAGCATACCTCTTCGATTATGCTGCATGCTATTTACGATTGTTTTTTACTGCTGTTTGACGCAGATGGAAAAACCTATTTCAGATGGAGTGCGGATGGAACGACACGGGACGGCGTCAGCGGTGACGTCAATAAGGCCGGTAATTATTACTATATCTTCGCGCAAGGGTTCACAGGTGCAGGGTATGTGAATTGGCACTACGGAAGCAATGAGAGCGGCATCGCAATGGGCCAATTCAATTTTGAAAAAGGTCGATACTATTACTTCAATGACCTGGCCGGTTCTTTTGAAATCCCCATGATGCAACCCGGAAGTATTTAGTTATATCTCGCAAAACGTCTCTTGTTAGAGACGCCTCTATGCCTATCAACTCTTTACTGATTGATTATCGTTAAAGCCTCAAGATCCTCGGCTCTCCGTTTGCATACAATTTGCCATTCTCACGAAAATCAAGAGGCGTAATACATATTGTCCGTTTCTTGACCTCAAACGAATAAAGGATGCACGGACAAATCTTCCCAAACATTTTCCAGCTAGGGTTTTGGGGATACATATCGTAAAAACCGGTCTTCTGGATGTACTTCCGACCAGAATTGATAGCATTTACCTTTTCGCCTTGCTGCATCTCTATTTTGTAAAAATTGAAGACCGCCTTTTGGCCATTTTTTGATGAAAACTGAATGTAGTCATATTGGCTGAAATCAATATCCAGTTTGCATTCGACCTCAAATTCAGCATTTTCATAATAACCGGCAAAAGTGAATACCATACAATCAGATGTTATAATGGGAAAAATGGTGAATAATCGACACCCAATACAATCACACAGGACTAATCATACATTTCATCATAGTATATGATATCATGATCGTCCTCACGATCAAAACTCGAATAATCATAATTCTGTTTCTCGTGACGCTCCTCCTTATAAATGTCACGCTCTAACACCCGACCGAAAATATCACGAGCATAGCCATATTTGGGTTTCCTTGCCATAATTAATAGATTATTCCGTACAAAAACCTTAACGATACAAGCATAAAAAGATCATAGCGGCATTGCCCATCCTTGATGGCAACTCCCAATAAGTAATCAGCCGAAAGAATACTCCTGAGTGTCTTCTTCACCAGATATCACCCTCATTAATTTCTGTTCAAGAGAGCATTCTATAGACTCCATTCTAGAGTAGAAAGTTTTATAGTCCTTACACGAATGAGGGATGTTCAGACTGATAACATGAATGTCACCCCCCAGGCCATTTAAAATGCCATACTTCTGATACATAATATTCCATTCCGTATCAGGAAGCAGCTTCCCATTTCGATAAGGATATTCATAATCATCAACAGGACAGACAAAGACACCCGTATTCGTGCAAGTTAGGTGAAGATAGGCAATCATCTGGTATAGATCATCCTGGGGAATACTGCAGTCTTTGGCGTTCTTCCCATAATAACGCTTGTATTTTGCATCTGCGATTACTTGGGGATGAATAAAATCCGGAAAAAACTGTCCTATAGATCTATTGTTATAAAGCAGAATGCCACCTTCCTTCTTTTTATTCGAGGGGTGGGCAAATCCAGCCTTTTTCATGGTAAGATTCAAGTATTCTTCCCAAAGCCAGGCCCCATCAAACAGCACTCCGTGAATTCTTTCTGAGTTTTGGCCATAGCTTATACGTTGATGCCGGAGAATCTGTATGCAAAGTCTTTGAAGCGGACGATACTCGGAATAGTAAGGATGAATCTTCGGGCGAACATTCTGAGCCATCACCTTAGTCAAATCACCTTTCCGATAAGAAGGGGTAGCATCAACAATGGTTTGAACGCACGCTTTAATATCTTCATTTGCGAAAAGAATATATGAAGAAGACTTTAGTGTCTTAATATATTCGATGGTATGGCGAGCCAGCTGGGTAATTGAGTTATCATAGCGATACTCTTTAGTCGTATATGCTACCTTTCCATTACGGAAAGGATAGTTCATCTTAATGTGCCTGTTGAAATCAATAACTCCACGTACTCTATCATCATTATACTCTATGCGTCGATACTCTCTATACAACCCCTGCAACAAAGCTTTCTGAAGAAAGTAAGGAAACATTAGCACAGCCATATCCAGGGAACTCTCATTAGAGCGACTGTGATTGAGGTCGAAGATATTGATGGCAAAAACTTTCTGCAGAAGATACTGCATGAAGTGGTCATCCTCATACCTCGCGGAGAATCTAGAATGAATGGTAACTTCTGTTCCGCCACAACCGATGAACCCCATGATATTGCCGGTAGTCAGCTTGTCACCGTCAAGAGTGAAAACAGTTTCCTTCTCAATCTTATCACCATAGCGATCGTTTTCCCGCGGGAACAGCCAAATCTCATTACCGGCGGCTGACAAAAGGTCCCCTATCCGACGCCCAGCAATCTGTTGGAGATTACCGAGGTCTTCACTGCCTACGATGCAGTTGCCAGTATTGTTATCAGAGGTGTATATCATCGCTACTCTTCTACGAGAGCCTTATGGATCTTCTCAACGTAATTGGGGCCCTCAGGATTTCCGCGGAAATACTCTTCTACGAGACCCCTGATATGATTATTCCAAAGGGACTCATAGTCGTCATTCTTAAGTTTCAGGAAATAAGCTCCTCCGATATAATATGCCGGTGTCAAATCACACTCATGGATGGCTTGGTTAACCTTATTCATACGACCTTTAACCTCATCACTCAATCTCATATTCTCCGCACTCTCCTCTGCAGTCACTTCCCTCCATGCGAAACGACGGCGAATAGCGAAATCCATACTCTCAACACTACGGTCTATATCGTTCATGGTTCCAATGATATAGACATTCTCCGGGACATAGAATCCACGTTTGAAAATATCGTTATTATCAGTGATAAGCTCCTGATATTGGGTACTTACGAGCCCTTTTTCTCCCCGATACCCCGGATCTATTGCAAAAAATAATTCGCCAAAAATCTTTGAAAGCTCACCACGGTTGATCTCGTCAATAATAAACACAAAAGGCTTATTTAAAGGAGCATCATTGCGCACAAACGAGCGTTCATTCATCTCTTTCTTTCTTTTTAACAGCTCAGATAATGTCCATTTGTATTCTGTAAAATCTATTGTTCTAGTAGTTCGACGCCTATCGGCTGTCAATTGCTCAATAAGCGATTGAAGATCTTCCTTCGTAGTCGATGTAATGTCATATGTTGAGTGCTCAACAAAGTAATTAAACAATAGCTCAATATTTGCCTCTAGTATCGTCTTTTTAGTTTTCTCGCGATTGTATTGAATACGATTATCGCTATTCACCGACAAGTGTCCAGTAGGAGAATACTCATCAAGTACACCGCGCTTTATGTCATCCTTAATCGTGTTTAATACATCCTTAAAAGAGCCTGCCGGAACTTCCTCATCCGGATCTTCACTACCTTCTTGTGTAGAATAAAGAAAAGCTTGCTTACAGAAACTCTTAAATAGTCCGTCTTTACGGATAAATTCTACTCCATCAGATTCTTCGGAATCATCACTTTTGATGTTTGGACGTAACCCCTCTACAAAGTCAGTATAGTCATAGGAAGGATGGAATTGAACGAATTGAGTCTCTGCACCAAGCTGTTGAGCAATTGCCTTTGCAAGAAACGTTTTTCCGGTACCTGGGGCACCTGTCAACACAAGATTGTGATTTTCTCTAAGCAACTCCCAATACTCATTGTACACGGCGTCGGGAATAGTAATACTGGTTGTACTGTCAACAGAAACAGTCTCTTCATAGCAAGTTGATGTCCCCAGCATTTTAAACTCGTTGGGTTTAAAAAACTGAATAGTAAAAGAGGTTGCACCGTTTTCAGTTGTGCTCACAATTTTAACGAAATCGCCTTCAACAACATCCCTTGACCGGAATAAAGACGTTAAGCCAGGTATCCGCTTTTCTTGATTTGTATTATTGATGTAGAAAGCAAAGCGCAGGTTAACCCAAGAGCCAAAAGAAGGGCCATTCGTCAGGTCCTTAGCCTGAAACATAATCACCTTGACAGTTCCCTCTACGGTCCCATTCTGTTGGAAGAATGAAACGTAGTCAAAGTTGTTAGGACAACGAATGTACGTTTCATTGGTGTTAGTTGTACCGACCTCAGCTGCGGTCAATTGCTTGATTAAGATGCGTTGAGTTTTCATATGTATCTCTTTATTACTTCAGCTATACCTTGAGCCATTATACATGGAACAGCATTGCCAATTTGCATATAAGTCTTGAGATATGCGCCCAAGAACAAATAATCATCAGGAAAAGACTGACAGCGAGCTGCCTCTCTTGGAGTGATGGCCCGTATTTGAAAGGGATGAATATGGGAATGGCAGTCCATTTTCAGATGAGCTGTTATAGTCCTAGATGGTTTATCAGGAACAAGCTTGAAATATTTATCCTTAAAGCAGTGTAGCCGGTGCTTATAGGGCATTATATCAGCGATTTTCTCGTCTGATGCATCATCGCCCGGCTCCAGCAGACGATAGATATCATAATTGATTTCGTTCACATAGCGTGCCTTGTGGTTGTATGTGAACGGTATCTTCCGGCCTCCATTTATAAGGCGCAAATATGGACTATCATCTCCCGAGAAATGATTGTAATCTATCTTCTTTCCACATTCCTCAGAATCAAGCTCATTCTGGTTTTTAATCCGAGGGGCCTTCAGTGACGGAATAAAAGCCAGAGCATCCCTCAGGAGGTAATGAGGCTTTTCAAGATTTGACGCTGCAATCTCTTCAAACAAACGCGAAGGAGTAAGACCCTTTTCCTTAGCCACATCGTTCCTAACGGCAATAAAAATCAATCGTTCTCTTGCCTGGGCGACAGAAAAGTCAGCTGAATTCAGAAGCCGGTAATCAACTGAATACGTATAGGTCTTCCCATCCTTCTCCTCACTTATTGCCTCATAGTCTTCAACGACCTGATTAGCCACAGACAACATCCCATGGACATTCTCCATTATAACGAATTTGGGGAGAATTTTAATGATGGCCTTGATGTAATACTTATATAATTCATTACGAGGGTCATCGATAATCCTCTGTTTATTGGCAGAACTGAATCCTTGGCATGGCGGTCCGCCAACCACGACATCAATAGGCTCTGTAACAAAGTCATCGATGTTGTCCACAATGCTCCTTATATCGGCCTGGAGAACTTTATTTGAAGGAAGTTCAGGATGATTATACTTGTAAGTCCGGACACAGACATCTTCAAAATCATTGGCAAACGCGACACGAAAGCCAGCCCGTGTGAATCCATAGCTCAATCCACCTGCGCCGGCAAAGAAATCCGCAAAGCATGGTTTACCTGACTCCGCTTCAAGCCTTTGTAGAGATGAGCGTTTCCAATTACTGAGCTTATCCAATGATGAGCCAAAACCATTCTTGTTGGCATCATAAAAAAGCGTACATGAAAGAAGCCTTCCATATAACTCGGAGCCTAATATAGCCTGAACTGTAAGCAAATCGTTCAAATCGGCAATAACGCCCATCTCAGAGAGAACCTCAACTATAGGCATTGAGACGCTTGATACATCGGGAATTGGAACATTATTCTTCTCGGCATAGCTTTCGATATGGCGCACATAGACCATTACCAGTTCGATGAACTGGTCTCTATAATCCCTATCCTTCAACCTATGGGGAGTAAAAATCATCGTTCCAGATCCTTTAGATTCTTCTTGATTGATTTCGCTAGTGCTTCAGCAAATAAAACTGGCACAGCATTGCCAATCTGCTTATACTTTTCACCCCTCGACCCGGCAAAAACAAAATCATCGGGGAACGACTGGATACGAGCTGCCTCGCGTACGGTAAAGGTACGCGCTTGATCATAATCCGGATGAATGAACTGGAACCCATCCTTGAAGATATGGGCAAGAATAGTTTTGCTAGGGAGATCCCACCATTGAACAACATAGCTATTGTCAAAGACACGTGCATGTTCGTGTTCGAGATCCGGGCGGCGACGCCTCATTTCACCAAAGCTCCAATGGTTTTCAATCATAACCCTGAAGCGCTCCCTATCCTTGTCATTATGATTGCGACAGATATGGTCCCTCAACGGATGAAGCCCGGAATTCCCGATTCTTTTCAAGAATGCATTATTACAAGGGTAGTCGTATGATTCTGTAGACGCATCTTGACCGGGCTCAACCGGAGGGAGGTCAGACAAAGCCTGACGAACGTCCACAAAAGGAAGTAACAGACCTCTTTCTTCCTTTGGCATGTCCGGATCATAATGTGTTTTCTTTACGGATTGATATAAGTCCATTGCTTCCTTCCCCCTGATATCGTTACGAACACCCATAATAATAACTCTCTTACGTAGTTGAGGAACACCATAATTCGCAGTATTATGAACAAGAATGGATGGGTCGCCAATAACCTTGTAATGTTTTCCAAGCGCTTGAAGGACTTGGGGAAAAACTGGTTCACCATTTGCTTTAGCTGAAAGAAGGCCGGTCACATTCTCGAACACAAAAAACTTCGGGAGGAAATGCTCCAAAATTTTCACATAACTCTCAAAAAGAAAATTTCGAGGATCCTTCGCCATCTTCTTTCCATCACGAACTCGACCGGCTGTCGAGTATGCTTGACATGGCGGACCGCCTATTATCACATCTACATTCCGGCCGTTCGTGGCAGATTCAATTCGTTCTATGATGTCTGAAGAAGTAATGTCATATTCAATGACTTCATTATCCACATTCTTATACCCATAATACTTCATTCTTGTTCGAAGAGTCTCACAAGCGTAATGGTCGATCTCAACATGCGCTAAAGCTTTGAACCCCATCCGATAAAAGCCCTCACTAAGACCGCCACAACCAGCAAACAAATCTATGAAAGTATAAGACATCTATTTACTACTCCTATTAAAACTTGTAAATATACATTTTTTTCGGCATTATTCTACCTACCTTTGTCTCGATAGCTTTCGCAGATATGTCTGACGTTCTCACTCCCACCCAGCGCCATCACAACATGGCAGCTATCCATTCCGCCTCCACCCAGGTGGAGATTAAACTATGCCATGCCATCTGGCGCCGAGGTTTCCGCTACAGAAAGAATGTCCGCCAACTCCCGGGCTCTCCAGACATCGTCCTCCCGAAGTACAAAACCGTTATCTTCGTCCACGGCTGCTTCTGGCACGGCCACAAAGGTTGCAAATACTACACGATCCCAAAAACGAACACTGAGTTCTGGACGGCCAAAATAGCTAGAAACCAAGAGCGCGACCAGAAGGTTTGGCGAGACTTGGAGTCACTAGGTTGGAGTGTAGTAATAGTGTGGGAATGCCAGCTGAAAAAGGCCCAACTTCAAGAAACAATCGACCGAGTAGAGTCAGAGATTAGAGAAGGCGGAGAGAGATGGCGCAAACTTCAGGAAGACAGACGGAAAGAACGGGAAAGAACTCGTCTCGAGCGTGAACAAAGGAAAGCGGTATCAAGGCTTTAATAATTCTTCTTTTAGCTTAAACGCCTCAGGATCAACATCCATCTGGTAAACCTTAATATCAGGATTGCACATATGGGCGATTTTCGTTATCCTTTCTTTTTGCTTTGCATCTATGTTGACGCCAAGATAGACGGACTCGAAGCATTCCCCTCCAATATTGAGAAAAGCACGAACCTCTTTTATATCGATTTGGCCTAACGGCCACCGCATAAAAGTCCGAGACGGCTCCAACGAGATTAAACGAACTTCCTGTTCGTGTTCCCAATCCTTCGCTTTGGTAGTCATCTGATAATGGAAAAAGTCCTCATTATCTGTAAAATAGTCGGGCTTTTCCAGGACATCCTTGTATTGTACTTCCCATTCGATGCAACCTATCAATATCTTTCCATGCATTTGAGCAAGATAAGGTCTTGTTTTTTCCATATCCAGTCCTATGCAAACACCTTGATGCTTGGTATAATAACTCCACATCAACAGGGAATCGTATACTTTTGACAGACTACACAACCAGGCGTTCTCACGATTTCTACAATACCGATTAGACTCTAACAACTCAATGTCTTTTGCTGACCATATCTGGGTCTTCTCTTTCGGTACTTTAGAGAACTCTATCAGACTAGGATGGCAATCAAACGGGTCGTTCAATTGCGTAGCATTCGTAAACTGAAGTGTTCGGTCATTAAGCATTTTAAAAGCGCCAGCCGCATCAAGATATTTAAATAGCTTAGTCATATTATCTGAAGATCTAGTGTCACAAATGTTACAAAGATAAAAAAGATCGCTTAAAAGCATCCGGACCTCTTTGTTGGGCTTGGCGCAGGCAGGAAAGGTACAATTCTGGAGCGAATTGGCGACAAAAGGGACGTGGGTGGGGTTTGTGCAGCGAGCGGTGGCCGACGGGAAGGGTCCTGGGGAACCAGGGCCCTGACAAGGCCATGACGGCGTTTTGTTTGACGAACGTTCCGGGCCCTTGCGGCCCGTATAAGGAGGAGTTCGCCGTCAAGCGAGCGATGCCGCTCCCTTTTTCGCCATCTGAGCGGAACGAATTGTACCTTTCCCGCCGGAGACAAGCCCGCTATTTCATCCCCTTCAGATACTCGCGCAGATTCCCATCCTCGCAATAGACATAACATCCTTTCTGGCCGCGGGTAAGGAGGGTTTTATAATTGTTGAGGATGAGGCGGCGGGCGATGGGGTCGGTGGCGGCGCGGATGCCGGAGGATTTGTCGTCGCGGGAGATTTGGGATTTGTCGGTGAGGATCTTTCCGGTGTGGGAATCATAGGAGAGGTCGCGGCCGATGAGGACGCCGACGTAGTCGAATTCGAGGCCTTGGGCGGTGTGGATGCAGCCGACCTGTTCGAAG
>JAEEGK010008186.1_pt1 | contig 24731 bp, 14 predicted proteins | sample 8958771 | NCBI WGS metagenome assembly JAEEGK01 (sample SAMN16246547, study PRJNA631951) | gut metagenome | biome: gut microbiome; feature: rumen; material: SC-attached | host: Bos | place: Iran: Karaj | collected 2018-10
TTTTGATTCTAATAGTAATATTATTGATCAACAGTACTCATATTGTGCATATTATGGTGATATTGACACAGAACAAACATTAAAAAAAGGAATTTATTATATTATTAGTGATGCCAATTTCAGATATATTAATAAAAACAATGTTCATGGTTATACTCTTTCTGCTTATTCTTCTCATGAAGTTAAATTTTCTGTTTCTAAACTCAAAATATATGATGTATTTAAAAAAGTTCTTTATTCTTATTCAATAAAAAATTTGGATGGTTATGATTATGCAGGAGGAGTATTGTATCAAATTTCTAATACATTTTCTCCTTTTCCATTTTCTTTTTTATTATTTGAAAATAATAATACAAAATATGATGTTATATTAAAGGACAAATTAGTGTTTAAAAAGAAAAAATGTGGATCATATTATTTAGAACCAAATAGTGAAGATTTAATGTCATTAGAGAAAAAAGTGAGCCCAAATGAATATGAAATAATTCTTCGTATGCCTTGGGCTTTCGATTCGGAATTTACATATCAATTGAATTCCAGTATGAAAGCAATTACTTCAAATAATAATGACTCTAACAATATAAAATCAAATACTGATGATATTATAAATACTCTTTTTAATGAAGAACCTCAAATATTAGATAATGAAGGTTATGTTAAACAATATATACATAAAACTGAAAAAGGATATTATATTGGGTTGGAAAATTCTTCTAAAAGTAATTTAAATTTAAAACTGATTATGGAAGGATTGTTTGAGGTTACTAATCCTAAATTAAGTACCCTTAATTTTACTATTAATTCTATGAATAAAAGAGTTTTTTCTATTAAAGAGAAACCTAATTATAAAGGAAATGTTACTTTTATGTTTGATTATGTTTAAATAATTTTTATGTTTTTTATGATTAAATTGTTTCACTTTTTTTAACTTTTTTTATGTTAATTAATTTAATGATTATAATATTTAAAATTCAGAAAATTATTATTTCAAAAAATAAATTTAAATATCTTTTCTATCTGTGAATGTTCTAAGACTTGGGTTATCAGATAATATTTTAACATCAAAAATTCCTTTGTTTATTTTTTTAATTTTCCAATAATTTTTTAACAACCTTTCTTCACTTAAAATATTTTTCCTAAGCAATAAAATTTTATCATAATAGTTATATATTTTTTTTTGATAACAAAAGAAATTACTTTTTATATAAATCAACCATGAAAATTTCTGAAAAGTAGAAACAATATTAATCTTATAATTACCAGATAAATCAACATTAGAATTTAGTTTACAACAATAACTTAAATCTTTTAATTGTAAAGAAGAAACTTTAACAATTCCATTATTTTCATGATTATTGATTTTAGGAGAAAATTTACTTAATTTATTTTTATTAAAGAAATTGTTAAATATTTTAGAATTATTATTTCGAGGAGAGATAATATTAAAATCAGATTTTTGTTCTTTTTTAATTTTTTCTACTTTTTCACCAATAACATCATTAAAATCATTTACTAATCTAAAATTATGATAAAAAATATCATTGAGTATTTCAATTAAAAATACTAAAATTTCAATCATTCCATCAACTGCTCCTATTATATCTTGAATTTTTTTATATTTCCTTTGATAAACTTCTATTTTATTTGTCATTTTTATTTCTATCATTTCTAAAATCCTATAATTAAAATTATATGAATAACTTTCATAACAATTATCTAAATTTATTGTTTTAAGTTCTTTATTATTATGAAAAAAAAACCCATCTGATGTTTCTATAAAAGTTTGAAGTAAATTTACTTCATTTTTTTTTACGAAGAAAGGATTATAATATAAATTAATTTTACTTAATTGTTTAATAAGGGGATTTTTATAATTTTCAATGTCGAAAAAATTAGAAAAATATTTAAAAATATATTTCCTATCTTTTTCAAAAGCAATTTCTTCAATTCTTTGATTATCATAACAAGAATTATTATTATATAAAGAATTATTTTCACATTGTTTGATAATAATACCATAATTGATAATATGTTCATTATTTACATTATTTTGTAAAATAGGAAAAGGAAAATCTTCATTATCATAATTTATAATAGTATTAGTTTTTTTATTATAATATTTAGATAAACATAAACTAAAATTAAAATCAATTTCTTCTTTCATATAATTGTAAATATTTTCTTTATTTAAATTTAATTTTTCACATTTTTCATATTTCCAATGTGAAAAATCATATTCTGAAAGAGAAGTATTTTTCAAAAAATCATCAAAACGTTCATTTAATCCAATAATAGAAAAAACTTTTTCATCATATGTATTATTTAAATTTTCATCTAAAAAAGAAATATAATGAAAAAAGAAATTATGAGTTAAATTGATTTTTCCCACATCTTTTATTTCTCTTTTGAAATAGGATGAAGAAGGATTTTTCTTTAATAAAAAATCTAATGAAATAAATAGACACACTAAAAAAACAAATATTGAAAATAATATTGATATTATTCCACTAAATAAAGAACTATGTCTAGTTTCACCCTTATAATATAAGGTTATTAAAGGAGAAAAATAATCTAATTTACGAATGTACATTTTATAGTTTATTATTCAATGTTTTATTTTTAATTTCTTAATCGAATTAAATTTTTTTTTTCAGAAATTTTATTCATATAAAAAAATCTTTATTTATATTTAGTTTTCCAATTTATTTTTTTTTAATGTTTATATGGAAAATATAAAAAAATAAAATCAAAAATATTATTTAAAAAATAAAAAAAAGATTAGAGTACTAAATATAATATAAAATCAAAAAATTAGTTGAAACAAAAAAAAGAATAATTATTCTTTGAAGGGAATGAATTAATTTATTGAAACAAGATATTCATTATTCTCATTTTTATGAATTTGGAAAGATTTTTTATTTATTTAAAAATCATCTGAAAAAATGTTGTGCTAAAATTATCCATATTTAATTAATTATCAAATAAATTAAGATTTCAATCAATTCAACAATTATTCAAATGAATTTGGATTATAAATTAGAAAATTATTTACAAATTAATTTTCTAAAATAAGTGTGAAGAAAAGTTAAAAAAAATAAAAATAATTAAAAATACATTAACTTTTATAAATGAGAAAGAGAATTCCAATAAGTTTGACTTTAAATAATTCATATGATATAAATCATAAAATATCAAAATCAAATATAATTAAAAGACCAGAATCAGCAAGAGAAAGATATCCATATATAAGTAAAACACAATTAATAAAAAAAAATAATGAATATTCTATACCAAATAATAAAAGAATAACAAGAGGATTAGGAAAGTCAATTGAAAAAGAAGAATTATATGAAAATTCAATTCAATTAAAAATATTAGTTAATAAATTAAAAAAAGAATTAAATGAAAGTAAAAGTATTATTAATCAAAAAGATATTGAATTAAAAAAGAAAAATAAAATTATTAATGATTGTCTAAAAGATAATGATATAGATGAAGTTCATAAAGTAAATTTAGAAAAAGGAAAAGAATCAAATTTATTGTCTTTATGTAAAGAAAAATATTATGAAATGAAAAATAATTATAAAAAAAAATGTGAAGAAAATAATAATTTAAAAGCTAATATTAAATTAACTAAAATTAAAGAAATTCAAATTGAAACTGAAATTTTAAAAAATGAATTAGAAAAAATGAAAAGTTTATATTTGAATAGTTTAGGTGAAATTAAAAGTAATAATTCAGAAATTAATAATTTAAAAGAATTTAAAGATAAATTTTTAGAACAACATAATATTATTAATTGTCTTAATAAAAAAAATGATGAATTAAATAAAACTTTATTAAATGAAATTTCTAAATTTAGAGAAACTTTAGAAAAAAATAAAAAAGAAAATAAAAAATTAAAAGTTGAAATATCTAAATTAAAAATATTAAATGAAAAATATTTAAATGAAAAAGTTTTAAAAGAAAATAAAATAAGAAATGAAAATGATAATGAAAGGCAATTAAATAATATAAAAGAACAATTAAATGAATATAAAAAATTATATGAACAATCATCAAAAGAAATTCAAAATTTAACAAAAATGAATAAAAATAATTTTCAAATTCAAAATCCATTATTAATAAAACCAATAGATAAAAATATATATAAAAGTATATCTCAGAATCCAAATGAAGAAAATGAAAAAATAAAATTATTAAAAAATATAATTAAAACATATAAAATAAAAATAATAATATATGAGGAATTTTTACAGAAAAATAATTATAAAATAAATAAAATATTAGAAGAAGGAAAATATAATAATGGATTAATAAATGAAGATTCACCTTTAAAAAGGAAAATAATAAAAAATCAAGAAAGTTCAAAATCAAGTACAAGTAAAAAAGAAAATAAATCAAGTAATTCAAATAATAATATTGAAGGTATTGGAATAATAAATGATTTTAATTCAAAAGTTTCTGGTTTTCCTTCAGTCAACGACAATTACATTTCTAATAATAATACTTATAAAATTAATAATAATATTAGTAATAATTTTAATGAATATGATAATTTTAATAGTGATATTAATGATAATAAAAATAATATTTATGATATTAATAATGAATTTAATCCTATTCCTGAAGTTGATGAAGAATTTCCTAAAAATATTCCTTATTTGATTAGAAAAAATTTAGAAGCTAAACATGTTAATGTTAATTATTTAAAAAATGAAGTTTTAAAAATTCAAAATAATTTAGAAGAAAAAGGTGAAGTTTCTAAAAGTGAATTTATAAAACCTTTCACTGATTTATTTATTAATATTATAGATTCTAATTATTCAAATGATATTGATATTATTAATAATTATTTTGAAGATAAAGTCGATGAATATGGAGAAGAAATAGAAAAATTTTTTGAAGATTTAAATTTAATTTTTGATAATATTGAAGATTATAATAATAAAAATGAAAATGAATTATTTAACAATATTAAAAATTCATTATCTAATTATTCTTATAATTTAATTAATGAATTAAAAGAACATGATATTAAAAAAGATTATATTATTACTTTTGGAGCTTTAAATAATATATTTGATAAATTAAAAATTAACATTAATGATGATGATTTAGAATTTTTAATTTATAAAATGAAAGTTTCAGTTCCAAAAAATCATTCAATGAATGATTTAAACTATTTTATTATTGAAAATATGTTTAATGAAAATAATGATGAATACAATATTAATAACATTAATGATACAATAAAAGAAGAAAATGAAAGTTTAAGTGAAGAGGAAATAAATAAACTATTTATTAAATTAAAAAACTCAATTAATGAAAAAAATGAAGACTTTAATGATGATATTATTGCAAAAAATACAATTTCTATTGAATGCTTTGATAAAAAATATAGTGGAATTAAAAAAGAAAATTTTTTCAATATTTTAAAAGAACATGATATTGAAATTGAAGATAATAAATTCAATATTTTATATGAAAAATTTAAAATTGAGGAAAATTATGATAATATTGAAGAATTATTTGATATTAAAAAAATAAGAAATTGGTATAATAAAAATTAGAAAAAATAAAACTATTTTGTGAAAATTTAACATTTAGAAATTAATATTTATATAATTAATTATAAAAAGAATTATAAAAATAATTAATTGATTATATTTTTTCAAATTTATCAAATAAAATTATTGTTTATAATATATATTTAAGAAAAGAAATAATAATTATCCTTGAATAATATTATCGAATAAATCTTTATTATCTTTAACATATTTAAATGAGGAAAAAATATCTTTGGCTTTTTCATCTAAATCAATAACATTTTTAAAAACTGAAAACAAGCTTTTTAAATCATCATCATATAATTCATTTAAATTTCCTAAAGTTTCATAATTCATTAAAGAAGTATTATTTAACTGAAAAATTATATTAGACCAAATATCAATTAAATAATTATTATCAATATAAAAATTATGAACTTGAGAAACTAATTCTAAAGAACTTTTAATTAATTCTTCTTTTTCTTCATTATATATTTTATCAGAATAAAATAATAATAATTCAGAAATATATTTATTTGCATAATCTAAAGTTTTTTTATTTTGTACAAAATCAATACAATTTTCAATAAATCCAGTTAAAAATTCTGAAAGTGAACTTTGTTTGTTATATAAATCAGTTATTATTTCCCATTGATAATGTTCTATTTTTTCTCCTTCTTCAATAAAATCTTTCCAATTATTTAAATCTTCTCTTATTTTATCATTTACTTGTTCTTGAGTTAATTTTTTCCCTTTATTTAAATTTCCTATTTTTTGACTTTCTTCATATTTTTTTCTTACTTCTTCTTTTCCTATTGCAGGTATATTTTTTTCAAATTGTGTTTCTTCCCATCCTCCTTTTTTTTTCTCTATTAAATTTATTATTTTATATTTAATATAACCTGGAAGATCTTTTTGTTTAGATTGAATTTCATCTAATTTACTTATATAATTATCTATTTTTGAAGTAAATGTTATCATATCTTCTTCTTTTATTTTTGATTTATGTTTATTATTTATTAATGTACCAAATTTATCTATTAATATTACTATTGCTTCATAATTTATTAAACGTAATTTTTCATCTGTTTTTGTGTTGTCACATCTTTTAAATAAATTATCTATACATTGAAATACTATTTTTTTAGATAAAAGTTGAATATTAATTAATTCTCCTATAAAATTTACATTGCCTAAAACAAATTTTTTTAATTTTTGTTCTCTTTCAATTGGATCATCAACTTTAATATATTCATCAAATTTAGAATTATTTTCAATTTTAAATATTTCTCTACATTTTTCTAATAATTTATTTCTCATAATTGAAGTAGGTTTTTTATTTAAAGAAGTATTATTCTTTTTTTCTATTTTCTGAGGTAAATCTTTGTCTAATTCTTTACATAATTTAGCATAAATATTTACAAAAGCTTTTTCATGAACTGCTTTTTGAAATAAAACATCTAAAAATTTTTCTTGAAAAACAGTATCAGGAGAAATTTTATCAAAAATTAATTTTTTAGTTACTTCATAATTATCAACTGTTAATATATTTAAATATTCAGTTAAATCAAATTTAATAGGATCTGTTTTTTTAATTTTTTCTAAATCTTCTTTAAATTGTTCTGCTAATTTAATTTCATTTGTCATATCTTTTCTTCCCCATTGTTGCATATCATTTTCATTTCCTCTTGAAAATTCTGTTGCACTTTCTTTTTTTTCATTTTTCTTATTTTTATAATCATTATTTTTAAATTTTGAACCTTTTTTAAAATCATGATTTTTTGGTTTTGCTACTTCTTCATCTGTTATTTTTTTTAAATTATTTATATGAATTAATACTGATTCATTTAATAATTTATTTTCTTTACATATTTTCCAATTTTTAAATTGCTCTATATATGATACTTTATATTTGTAATTTTTTACCTCTTTTTTCATTTTTTCAGATATTAAGAAATATGTATTTGTTAATGTTAATTTATTTTCTTCTTCTTCTTTCTTTTTTCTTTCTAATTCTTCTTCTTCTTTCTTTTTTCTTTCTAATTCTTCTTCTTCTTTTTTTCTTTTTAATTCTTCTTCTCTCTTCTTTCTTTCTAATTCTTCTTTTTCTTTTCTTTCTATTTCTCTTTGTTCTCTTTCTCTTTTTTCTTTCTCTCTTTGTTCTCTTTGTTCTTTTTCTTTCTTTTCTTGTTCTTTCTTTATTTGAATTTCCAATTCTTTTCTTTTTTTCTCAAATAATTTATTATTATTTCCATTATTATGTTTCTTAAATTTTCTTGGTGAATTCCCTTTCTCATTTTTAGAAGTAATATTCACATGAGAATTATTATTATTTTTTTGATTATTATCTTCTGATTCTAATAATGCTGCTAATCCTGTTTTTTTTTTCTCTTCTTTTTTCTCTTCTTTTTTCTCTTCTTTCTTTTCCTCTTTTTTCTCTTCTTTTTTCTCTTCTTTTTTTTCATCTTTCTTATTATCTTTTTTCTCCTCTTTTTCCTCTTCTTCTTCTTCTTCTTCTTCCTCTTCTTCTTCTTCTTCTTCTTCTTCTACTTTTTTCCCCTTTCCTTTCTTTTCTTCTTTTTCTTCTTTCTCTTTCTTTTCTTTTTCTTCTTTTTCTTCTTTTTCCTCTTTTTCCTCTTTTTCTTCTTTCTCTTTCTTTTCTTTTTCTTCTTTTTCTTTCTTTAATTTTTCATCTTTTGGAATAAAAGGTTTTGCACTAACGTTCATAACACTATTTGAAACATTACTATTTTTTTATCTTTTGGAATAAAACTTGGAGCATTCGAATCAAGAAAAGATCTTTTTATATTTGTTTGATTATTATTTTGATTTTGATAATTTTGATGATAACTTTGATTATTTCTATAAGAATTATTATTATAATATTCAGTATTATTAACAAAAGTATTATTATTTGAATATCTATTATTATAATTATTATTATTATTAAAATTATTATAATAAGGTTGATTGGAATAAGACATATATTGGAAATTTGGCATTTGTCTATTTGATTGATTATTTTTATTATATGATATATCATATGATTGATTTAAAGGAATTTTATTATGATTTTTTGGAACATAAGGATTTGCTCCTAAATTTAATTTTAAAGGCTCCTTTTCTTTTTCTTCTTTTTCTTCTTTTTCATCTTTTCCCTTTTTTGAATCAAATTTTAGATTTTCTGTATTTTCATAATCATAACCTGTAGATGCTACTCTATTTTTATAATTCTGAATTAATGGCTTTGGCTTATGAATATTTGCCTCTTGCTTTTCTCCTTCTTTTGACATTTTCAAAATAATATTTTTTTTAATTTTTTAGATTTAAATTAAATTATTTTTTTATTTTATTATTTTATTAAATTTTCAATTTTTAAAACAAATAATAATATATAAATCTATATATTAAATAATGTTATTGAGAAATATTATTCTTTTTTCATTACAGAAGAAAAAAAATAATTTCTAATATTTGGAATATAAGGACAAATTATTGAATCATCTTTCCAGTTTTTAGAAAGTTGACCTATAATTTTCCAAACTTTATTAATATTTTTTAATTGATTATAAACTAATCTAATATCAGCAATAGTAATATAAAAAATAGAAGCATTTTTATTCCATGTAACTTGTATTTTTACAGGGCAAAATTTATATTCATCAGAAATTTCATTTGATTTATTTTTAATGATAAATTTTTTAGGAAAAAAATTTTTATTTTCTTTATCTAAAATACCAGAATAAAAAATATTTCTATTTTCAGTAAAAAAAATAGAACTTCTAAAACCACAATTAATTTGAATAACTTTATCATTTATAATATATTTTTCAATATTAATATTAATAGGATAAATAATATTATTAATATAATTATTTAAACCTAATTGACCAAAAGAATTATTTCCCCAACCAAAAATTTTTCCTGAACTTATAATACAAATTGTATGTTTAAAACCACATTTTACATTAATAACTTTTTCTTTATAAATATTAGAAAAAAATAAGTTTTCAACAGGTTTATTTATATAATTATATTTTATTATATCATTTTTATTATCTGTTAAACCTAATTCTCCTTTATCATTATTTCCCATTGAATATAATATTCCATTGTTAGATAACAACATACAAAAATTATATCCACATGAAATTTGTTTTATTTTAATACTATTTACATTTAATATTTTAAGATTTTCATTTTCCATTTTTAAATCTTTTTCATTTAAATTAAACCAATAATAAACTTCATTATTTTTATTCAAAGCAAAAGTCATCTTATTTGTTGATTGAATATCAGTAATAAAATTTTTCTTTAAATTATCTATTAATTTAGATTTTTTATTGTTTTTTCCAAAATAATAAACTTCTCCTTTATTATTTAATATAAAAGTTGATTCTTCATTACAACAACAATTTATTATTAAACCTAAATTTTCTTGATTTATTTTTTCATAATTTTGATAAGACAAAATTGGAAGTTTTTTTATCTCTTTATTTAAAATGATATTTTCAATATTTTCTTTTTCCTTATTAGTTCCTAATTGATTATTATTATTCCATCCCCAACAAAAAATTTTGCCTTTTGAATTTAATAATATTGTATGATAATTACCAATTGAAATTTTTTGAATTGGTGAATTTAATTCCATATTTTTATTATATATTTTATTGTATTCTTCTCCCCAATTTTTCTCATAAATTTCTGAAAAATTTATTATTGAATCTATTGAAAGTATTTTTACAAATAAATTTATTTTTGTTAAATTATATTCATCGTAATTTGGAAGAATTTCTTTTATTTTTCTTCCTTTTTCTTTTGATATATTTTTTATGTTATTTATATTTAATTCTAATTTATTCTTATGTAAATTTTTCATCGAACTATTTCTTTCTTTTATTTTTATTGAATTTAATGATAATAAATTTTTTACTGATTTAATTATTTTTTTTTCTTCTTTTTCCTTTTTATTTATTGAAGTAAATATTTCTTTTTCAATTATATTATCTGTGTAATTTTTATTATTATTATCTTCTTCAAAATATTCATTTATTATTTTATTAAATGAATTTTTTTTATTTTGATTTCTTAATAAATAAGATTGTATAATATTAACTTTATCTATCAATTTTTTATAATATTTTTTTGACTGTTTTAATATTGAATAATTTTTTATAAATATCATGGATTTTTTTTTTATTTTGGATTTTTTCTAAAAAGAAGTTTCATTAAAAAAGTTTCAAAGACTAAATTTTTACAAAAATCATTATTTTTAATTCTAATCAATTCAATTATTTTATTATATTTTTTATTGACCAAAAATTTTATAAAAAAAGGATTTATTTTTTGCCATATATCATTATATTCTTTATATATAATATTATCAACTGATTTTCTTACAATATTATTACTTATTAAATTAATTACTTTTTTTTCTTTTTTTCTAATTCGTTCTAAAAAATATATTAATCTTAAATTTAAGCATTTTAATCTAAATAAATTTCTTTCAAATTGTTGCTTTTTGATTATTGTTTTACAAAAAAAAGATAAATTCTTTAAAGCTTTTATTGTATTTATATATTTTTCTTTTTGTTTATTTGAGTGATAAATTGATTGTATTTTATATATTTCATTAATTTTTTTCTTTCTTGGAATTATAAATTTATATATATTTAAATATGTTTGAAGTTGTAAAATATTTTTTTCATATTTTTCAATTTTTTCTTTTTTTCTTAAATAATTTAAAGATGTAATTATTATTCCACAAGCAATTATTTTTTCTTTTAATAATTCATTTTTTTTGTTTTCTAATAATAAATAAAAATCTTTTTTTAGAAATAATTTATTTTTTCCACACAAAAACAAAGGATTATTTTCTTTAGAATTTAATTCCTCTATTTCAGGAATTAAATCTTTTATAATTTTATTTACTAATAAGCTTTCATTAATATTAGTGTTTTTATATTCAGAATTTAAAATTTCAAATTCTTTAATGAAATTTTGAAAATTTTTTTTGAAAATATAATTTTCTCTGATAATTTTAGTAAAATGAAGTAAATCTAAACTTCTAATTTGATTAAATAAAAATTTAGGAGAAATATAAAATGGTTTTTTAATTTCATTGGATTTTAAACATAAAATAAAATGACATTCACGTAATTTAATTTCATTAATCAAATCATTGATTTTATTTCTAAAATTTCCACAAACTAATTTTAATTCTATTATACTTTTTTTACCATAATAATTTTCAATAGAATCTAAATCAATATCATCTAAAAAACCAAAAAAAATAGATTTAATAATTTCATTTTTTGAATTCAAAAAAATTTTAATCATTGATTTCTTTAAATCAATTTGATTCTTAAATATAAAATCAGTTAAATTATAAATGACTTCTTTTGGAGTATGTTTAATATAAATATTTATATCTGATAAATTATTTGTGAATGTTATACCTTTATTTTTTTTTAAAATTTTTTGTGTCATATGAACAAATTCTTCAATTGAATTATTTTTATAAGAACAATCATCAAGAATAGAAAAAAGACTATTTGTCTTTAATTCAATTAAATCAATAATATTTTGATTATTTTTATATTTTATATATTTTATTTTATCATTTAAACCTTCTTTTTTAAAATCTTTTATTTCAGATTCAAAATATTGTTTTAAAAATAAATGATGTATTTTTTCATAAGAATAATTAATGCATAATTGTTCTAAAGAATTATTATCAAAATTTTCAAAACCAAAAAAATCCAATAAAGAAATATATTTTATATTATTATTATCTTCTTCTTCTTTATCAAAACAAGTATATAAATAATAATTAATTTTTTTCATTATCCAAATAAATAATCTTAAATAAATTTCTTCAGCTAAAAAATTTTTATAATTTTCAGATTCTTTAACAGTGAAATTAGATTCTAAGGATAAAATTAAATATTTTTCATCACAATTTAATAATTCACAAATATCTTTAATGATATTGTAATTTTCAATTTCAATTTTATTATTATTTGAAATAAAAGTAATGTTTCCAATTAATAAAACAGAAACAACTGTTTTTAAAATAGAATCTATTTCATCTTGAGAAAAACCTATAATTTTAAAAGATTCAATTGTTTCATCAAATAATTCATTATCATTAATTGAATTAATTTTATGTGCTTTATTTTTATTTAAATAATTATATTTTGAAGGGTCATTTGTTAGAAATAATTTTTTTAATAAAAAGTCATTTTCACAAAAAATAATTTGATAAAAAATATGAAAATTTCTTTCTTGAGATGTTAATTGAGTTATTCTTGTTTTTTCTAACAAATATGTTTTTAAGAAAGCTTTTTTTATTTTTTTTTTATTTATATCAATATATATATTTATATATTTTCCAAATCTAGAACTATTATCATTTAATAATGTTTTGCAATTACCAAAAGATTCTAATATTTTATTACTACAAATTATTTTTTTTTCTATTGAAAAATTTTCATTATAATTTTTCTCGTAATTTTCTTTTCTTTCTTTATTATTTTTTCCTAAGAAATAATATAAAATACAATTAATTGAATATTTAAAATTTTCTGTTTTTCCACTTCCATTTTCTCCGTTTATAATAATTGATTGATTTTTATTATTTATAAATAAATTTTCTATTGAAATTATTATTAAATCAAATAAATGAGGTTTATCACATTCCTTTCTAAAGTTTGGATTATTTCCTTTATGTTCTTCAATATAATATTCTATTTTTTTATTTGAATAAATTTTTTCTAACTTTTTATTTGGATTTAATATTATTAGAAGAGAACCTATATTTGTAAATATTTTATTTGATTCAATAAATCTATTTGTTAAATTATTCAATATATCTATTTCATTTATTTCTTTTAATGAAGTCATATCATTTACATTTATATTTTCATCATTTATATAAGGATAAGTTTTTGAAAAATGAATTTTCATTTTTGAATTATCTACTTCAATTAATTTTAGATTATAATTAATAGAAGTTATTTTTCCTACATGATATAATGCTTCCTCTGTATCTGATAAACTTATTTTTTTTTCATTTTTGTACCAAACTTTCTTTCCTATAATTAAATTAATTTATAATAATAATTCAATATACCTTGTTCTATATAATTATATTTATCATCCATTAATAATAGAAATGTAAAAAAATTATAAAAAAAATGAGTGAAAGCTATCAATTAATAATGGATCTAGGTCGTGGTACATATGGCAAAGCAACATTAGTTCGTTCAAATTTACCTGGTCAAAAATTTTATGTAATGAAGACAATCAACATTGAAAACATGTCAAAGAATAATATAAAAAAATCATATGAAGAAGTAAACATAATAAAAAAATTGAATCATCCAAACATAATAAAATTTCATGAAGTATTCATAGTAAATAATCCAACAAAAACAATGAATTTAATAGTAGAATTTGCAGATGGAGGTGATTTACATCAGAAAATAAATGAAATGAAAAAAACAAATAAATTTTTTGAAGAATCTCAAATATTAGATTATTTCATTCAAATATGTTTAGCTTTATATCATATGCATAATAAGCATATATTACACAGAGATTTAAAACCTCAAAATGTATTTTTAACAAGTACAGGAATGGTTAAATTAGGTGATTTTGGTATATCAAAATGTATAGATTATACTATAGCAAAAGTAAGAAGTGTAGTAGGAACTCCTTTTTATTTGTCTCCTGAATTAATTCAACATATTCCTTATTCTTATAAAAGTGATATTTGGTCTCTTGGTGTTTTATTATATGAAATGACCACTTTGAAAATGCCTTTTGAAGGATGTAATTTAGCAATGTTAGCTTATAGAATTCAAAAAGGAATGTATGAAAAATTAAGTGATTGTTGGAGCACTGATTTAAAAGAATTAATTTATTCTTTACTTAATGTTGATCCTGATAAAAGACCTGATATTAAAGATATTTTAAGTAAATTTTTTTATAATTAATTTTTTAGAATTACCATTTTTAAGGGATAGAATGAAAAATTGCCTTGATGAAGTAGGATATGATCAAGATTTCTCCACTAATTTTATTAAATCTTTTGTAAATATTTTTTTTAAATTTTTTAGAATCAGGAAAGAAAGCTAAAGAAACAATTAGAATTGAATGCAAACATGAATATTCAAAGTGATAAGAATAAAAATGATTTCAATCCTAACAACAATAATACAAAAGAAAGCAATTCAAAGCTTAATGATAATAGTAATATTAATTTAAACAAAAATAATAATATAATGAAAGAAACAAATTTAAATGACTTGAAAGGATCATTAATTCCATCAATATCAGCTTCCTCAATAAAAAATAGTTTAAAAGAATCAATATTAAATACATTTAGAAAATATTCTGGAAAAGAAACATCCGAAAATGAGAAAAACAATAAAAAAAAGGAAGATAAAAAAGTGAACATAAATGGAATTGTAATTGAACAAAAAGATAATAAAGATTTTGAAGAAAAAGAAGAAATTTATTCCACTTATAAATTATTAAATTTAATGTCAAGTATAATTAATGATGAAAAATATGAAGATGATGAAAATTATGAGAATGAAAAAACAATAATTAATGATGATTATGGTAACTTATCTGATTCGAAAATAATAATTTCAAATAATATTAATATATATAATAATGATAATATTTTAAAAAAAAATACTTTTGGCAATAAAGAAAAAAAAGAAGTTGAAAATTTAAAAAATGATATTGAAAAAAAATTAGGTAAAGAATTTACTAATTTTTTAATTAATTATGTATCTAATGAAAGTGATAAAAAAAGTATTCAGTTTGATCAAAAAAAAATTGTTGAAAAATTAAGAAATGATTTTTCATCAAAGAAATTAAATGTTTTAAATGGTAATCTTAATTTATTAAACAAAGGTATCGAATTATTACCTAATATTTTTTCTGTTATTATTGCCAAGAGAATTGAAGAAGACAATTAAGTTTTTGATTAAAATATAAATTTATTGAGTATGAGATTTAAATTTTAAAATTTTATGAAAAAATATATTCAATTTTCTTTCATTCACCCAATTTTTTATTATTTTTAAATTATAAAATCATTAATTCTAAAAATAAAATGTTCTTAAAAAATTTTGATTTTCTTTCCTATCCATTAACACTTCATTATGAACATTATCGTTCTCATCCTAGTATAATAAGTGGATTTTTAACCCTAATTGTATATATATTATGTATTATTATTTCTATTTATTTAAGTATAGATTTTATGTTTAAAATTAATCCTTCAGCATATACATATAATAGAGTAATTTCTGATATCGGAGTTTTTTTCATAAAGGAAAAGAATTTTTTTCATTTTATTAATATATTATCAATTGAAGATTATAAAGATAATATTTATGAAATAATTGGCTTACAAGATGTTTTTTATTCAACATATTATCAAAATGGAAATAGAGAAGAGTTTGATCATTATATTTATGAACCATGTATTAATTTAAATTATGATTATAAGTCAATTAACTTAATAAATAAGAATGATATTATGGAATTTAAAAAATCATTTTGTATATCTAGATTTTATAATAAAACAACAAAAAAAATTACATCAATGAAAGATAATAATTATATTCCTCCAAATTTATCTCATGGAAGTTCTAATCCAAATAATACATTTTATGGAATATTTATACAAAAATGTGTTAATTCATCATTAAATAATTATTCTTGTAAATCTCAAGCAGAAATAGATTTATTTTTTAATAATACAATAGGAACAAAATTTGTAATTTTAAATTCAGAAATTGATGTTTCGAATTATAAAGAACCTTTTGTTCATTCATTTTATTCTATTTCTTCTAGTTTTTCTTCAACTGGATTTACAATAAATAATTTAAATTTTCAACCTTTAATTATTTTATCTTTTGAAAGTTATGTAATATCTATTAAAACAGAAAAAATTAGTTATATTTTTGAACAAAATTCAAAATCTAATGTAATTAGTGAAAAAGGAATTAGAGGTTGTTATTATTTTTGGTTTCAAAATAAAGCTATTGTCTACGAAAGAAAATATAAAAAATTAGAAAATGTTTTTGCTGATATTGGTGGAATTATTAAAATCTTTATTACAATTGGAACTTGGATTAATTATTTTTTTGCTAAATATTTTACTTTAACTGATATTAATATTATTATTAAAAAATATATTGATTTAAATCATCATTTTCAAATAAACTCTAAATATAAATTATCTTCAAATTTAAGAAAAAATAATAATAATAGTTTAAATGTAAATAATAATGATAATATTGATAATCATATGATAAATAAAAGTAATGTTTCTTCTTTGAATATTAACAATGAAAATATTTCTCAAAATCAAAATATTAAAAATCAAATTTTATATTTAAACAATTCTTCTTCTAAATTAAACCCAAACTATATATTATATAAAAATAATCATACAAGTCATTTTAATAATAAAAAATGTGCTTCAATTGTTACAACTCCATCAAAAATTAAATTTAGAGCAACAAAAAAAGTTGATGATTCCAAAAAAAAAAATTTTTATTTAAAAGATTTGTTTTGCTTTATTTGTCACTGTAGTTCAAAAAAATCAGGAAAAGGATTTTATATTCGTTTAATCAAAAAATATTATGAAAAAATTATAAGTGAAGAAGAAATGTTTTATCTTGCTTATGAAGTAAATGCATTTAGAAATTATATTGATATTAATAATAATTATCATCATTTTACTCATAAAAGAGAAAACAAATATAAAAGTAAAGAAAATTTAAAAAATACAATTGATTATAATTTAATGATTAAAGAATTATCATCTTTGTTTAAATTAAATTAATTATAATTATATTTATAAATTGGAATAAAGTTAAATTAATAAAGAAAGATTTATAAAGTTTAAGGCGACAAAATTCTAATTTCTTTTCTATATATTACAGCAAGAAATCCATTTTCCAGCATTTGAAAATTAATAACAGAAGGTGGATTATAATCGTAATCATATGGAAAATCAAAATTGATTAATCTGTCTATGATATCTAAAGTATTAATATCTAATTTATATATTCCAAATAAATTCTTTGACAAATATAAATTGTTTCTGTAATTCAGTAAAATACAATAATTAAATAAATCTAATTTTATTTTTATTATAATTTGAAATGTATTACAATCAAAAATCATAAAAGAATTATCAATAATATTAGAAAATCCAATTTTATTTTCACCTAAATTATAAATTCTTGTAACAGAAGAAAGGGAATAAGGTAGTAATTCTAAATTCTTATAATCATTATCAATCTTTTTAAAATTTATTTTATTTGGTTTTTGATTACTATAAAACAATAATAAATTATTATTTATTGAAATAATTTTACTGTAAAAATTACTTTGTGTTAAATCAAATGTATGATGAATTTGTATTTCCTCATTTTTAATTTTATAAATAATTAAAGATGATTTTTTTAATATTGAAATATAATTATCTGCCAATAAAATACAATCTATTATTTCAATATCTTCTTTTTTAATACAGTTATTATAATTTTCACTATTCCATAAAATGAGAAGAGATTTTGAATAAGAAATAAATTGATTTCTTTTGTAAATTCTAAAAATATTTTTAATTTTTTCATTTTCATAATTTAAAGATTTGTGCTGAATTTTATCAATTAATTTGAAATTTTGATTATAAATTTTTATGATATTATTATCATAAGAAACTGCATAATGCTTTTGAGTTATATTGATTAAATTTGTTACTGATTTTTCTGAAATATAATATTTACTTGAAAATTCTTTATTAAATTTATTTATAATAAAATTATTACTATAATAATTTAATAATTCTCTATCTGTCGGAACTTTATCATTTAATTTTGGTTTAATTATATAACAATTATTTATTATATTTGAAATTAAACGATAATTTAAATTTTCTTTTGATTTTCTATAATTTTTTATCATCACTTCAATCATTGATATAATACTTTCATTTATTTTTTTATTTTTATTGTAAAAATCAATAATGTTATATACCTTTTTTTTATAATCTTCTATATATTTATTTTTTATACTTTCATTATATTCCAAAATTAATTTACTATTTTTTTCAAAATCATTTATAATTTTTTCAATTTTATCGTTTTTATATTCTTCTTTATAATTAATTATATAATGTCCTTCTTTTTCACAGTTATCAAAACAATTTTCACAAATTTCTTTTTTACATGTTTTACAATATAATTCACTTTTTTTATTTTTATGAATTCTACAATGAGTATCTATATATAATAAATTAATTATATTATTAAAATTTTGTTGGCATTTTTCACAATAAAATGCTTTATTATTCAAATTAATATAAATTTTAGAAATGTCATTAAATTGTGTTTTACATTTGAAGCAATGAATTTCATATATTTTTTTACTTAAAATATTGTTTTTAAAAGAATTCATAATATTATCGAAACTTTCCTTTTTATAATTTTTACACTCACAATAACTAAAACAAAACAAATTGTCTATTTTAGGCAAAAACCTAATTTCCTTAATTTTAAAGCATTTTCCACATCTAAAATTTTCATCTTCCATTTAAATAAATTATAAATAAAAAAATATAAATTTAAAAAAACATTTTTAAAAAATGTCAAAATCCCCTCCCAAAAAAACAAAAGGAATTCGTATATACTCAAATGGGAAATACTTGGGAAATTTTTTAGACAATATCAGAGAAGGCGAAGGAACATTTTTTTATGATTCAGGAGACAAATACATAGGTTCATGGCATAATGGATTACCATCAGGTGAAGGGACATATTATTATAAGTCAGGGTCTTATTATAAAGGTTTTTGGAAAAATGGAAATATGAATGGAAAAGGAAGTTTTATTTCTTTTAATGGAGATAAATATGAAGGTGATTGGGTGAATGATTTAAAAGATGGAAATGGGGTTATGATTTATGAATGTGGAGATAAATATGATGGAGAGTGGAAAGATAATTTAATGCATGGAAAAGGTTGCTTTTTTTATGTAAGTGGAGCTTATTATGATGGTTTTTGGAAAAAAGGAAAAAAATTTGGGAAAGGAAAATTTTTTTACTCTGATGGTGGTAATTATGATGGAGATTGGGTTAACGATAGGAAGGATGGTTATGGAAAAATGGTCTTTGGAAATGGAGATGTTTATGAAGGAGAGTGGAAAAGAGATTTAATGGATGGGAAAGGTGTTTATTATTTTAATAATGGTGAAAAATTTGAAGGGTTATGGATTAAGGGGAAACATGAAGGAAGTATTAAAGCTGTTTATTATGATGAAAATAATCAAAATGATTTTTTTTGGGGAAAAAATGAAATAGAATAAATTGTTTTATAATATATATATATTTTTTTAAATAAATTATTTATTTGAACTTCTATTTGTTAATTTTTTTCAGCGTTTTTTTATAAAATCAAATAATAATAATTATAGAAAAATATTAAATATTCTAATAATTTAATAACTAAAAATTATTTTAAACTATCTTAAAAAATATTACAACATGAACCTGTATCATTTTTATTTCTAAATTCAATTAATTGACTTTGAAATATTGAATTGTTAAAAGCTTCTTTGGTTCAATTATCATATATTTTTAATAAACTTTCTTTATTATTGAAATCTAGTTCATAATAAAAAATATTCTTTCAGAAACAAAATAATCTTCAATTATTTTTTTCATCAAGTTTTTATTGTATAAATTGTTTATTTTTCAAAATTCCATATCTAAAATTTTATAATCAGGGACAATATCATTAATTTTTAAAAAATGTATTAATTTTTTTTATATTTGAAAAAGAATTTTCGTATTCTAAATCAATAAATTCTACAAAATAATTTGAGTATTTGAAAATAGTTTTTGTGATTTTATTATCACTCAATTTTAAACAAAAAAATTGAAAAATCAATAGTTTTCTGAAATTTAATCATTTTTTCATCCATTGAAATTATATAAGGCTTAATTGTTGGTATATATAATTTTGTTAAAATTTGAAAAGATAATTCTTTTAAGTTAGTAGTGAATAATATTATTATTCTTTTTATTTCTTTTAAATTTTCTATTTCATTTGAATTCATTTTAAGTTTAATTAAAAAAGAAAATTATATTTGAGAAACTAAAAATAATAATTTAAGGTTTAATTAATTTAATTCTACAATAATAAATTTAATGTCTTATATTATACCAATATTAAATCAAATAATCCAAAATAAAGGATTTCAAAGTCAACTTTGGATTAATTTAAATACTTATTTATTGAATCAAACACAAGAAATAATTAATTTCTATCAATATATGTTAAATAAATTGTGTGAAAATAATACAGAAGTTCAATTACTTTGTTTGGATATATTAGATTATTGTATGGATGAAGGAAGAATGGAACTTTGGATAAAAATATCTTCAAAAGAATTTTTACAATTTTTAATTCAAATTTTAAAAAATAATAACGAGGAAGAAATACAAGTAAAAATATTATATTTAATTCAAAAATGGGGAAATAATTTTTCAGATTCTTCAATACAAAATTTTAAAACTATATTTAATTCTCTAAAATTAAATGGAATATTGTTTCCTTCAGATTATAAAAATACATACATAAAATATTTTAAAACTACAAATGATAATAATTCTGATTTAATAAAATATACCTTAGATCCTTCATTGTATGAAAAAAAATATAGAAGATTAGTTATTAAACTCGGTGAAATGGCTCTTTTAATGAAAGAATTTAATGAAAAAATTGGGAAAGATAATTATAATGAAAGAAGAATTGAAGTATTATTAAAAGATATGAAACATGGTTATAAACAATTAAATGATTCTATTAATTCAGGAAAATTAAAGGATGAAAAATTAATGGATTTATCATTAAATATTACTTTAGAATTAAAAAAAACTTTTATTGAATGGGAAACTAAAAAAGAGAAAAGAATTACTCATGTCAATCAAAATAACACTAATAATAATGAAAATGATATATTTGATTTATTTAATAATAATAATAATAATAATAATAATAATTTAGATATTGGAAATTATCCTCAATTTTCAAATAATGATATTAATATTTATGTTCAAAATAATAATTTTAATAATTCAAACTCAAATGATTTTTCAAAAAATTTATCAAATAATAATATGAATACTATGAATAATTATATGAATAATAATATCAATAATAATATCAATAATTCATCAAACAATACTATGAATAATTTTCCAAATAATAATATGAATAATTTTCCAAATAATAATATGAATAATTTTCCAAATAATAATATGAATGATTTTCCAAATAATAATATGAATAATTTTCCAAATAATAATATGAATGATTTAATAAACAATAATATAAATATAACAAACAATAATATGAATAATTCAAATAATATCAATAATTATCAAAATAACCCAAATAATTATTCAATTAATATTAATAATATGATAAATTACACTTCAAATAATATGAATAATAATATTGAAAATGATTGTTCAAAGAATATAAATCAAAATAATGGTTATATGGGGGTGATTGTGAATTACAATCAAAATACAAATAATAATAAGATGAATTTAAATAATGAGAATAATTCTAATTATTATAATCACAATAAATATAACCAAATTTAGAATAAAATGAAAAATCATTTAGAATTAAATGAAAAAATATTTCTAAAACGAGCTCACAATTTTTTTTCTTTATAAACAATAAAAAATTTTGTTTTTTAATTTTAAAAATTATTTTTAAATATTAAATAAAAAACAATCTTCATAAAAAAATTTTGTTTCTTTATTAGGGTAGCCCAAAAATGATGTTAATAATCATCAAATTTTAACCAAATAATAGACTTAACAAAAATTATAATTACTTTAATATTATAATATAAAGAATTAAAATAATCAATGAAAGAAAATTATAAAAAGTAACAATATAATAATTTAAGATAATATTAAAATAAGAAAAAATAGCAATAAATATTAAATAAAAAAAAAACAAAATGAAAACAAAAAAAAAAGAATTTTTGTAGGATTATGAGAGTAATATTTTTTTGTTTTTTTTTAACACATTAACAATAACATTATTCCTATATTTTCTTTATCACAATATGGACATTGCCTATATATATGAACATTAAATAAACCTCCACCTAATAAAATAAAATCAAAAATTTATCTCTTTTATTGTCTCTTTTATCACTTTTTATATAAAATTCATTTACCTTTATACCTTCATAAAATCCTATTTTATTTATTGTTATTATCTCTGCCTTTTCATTCAACTCTTCCTTCTTAATTATATCAATATCCTTATTTCATTTTCATTATGATTTCATTATATATAAACCATCTCGTGAAAATGGGTCATTCTTGATCACTTTGATTAATCTTGGTAAATAAATATCCTCCATTGTAGGAATGCACATTGGCAATCCCAATTTATTACTTCTATTATTTTTTTTAATCCTACAAATACTCTTGAAATACTTTATCTACATATTCTTGAGTTGTTTCATTAGTTTTTAATATCCACGTAAACACACATACTATAATACATTCTGGACATCTGAAAGAAAATATATAATCTGAATAAGGGTTTATTGAAAAATACTCTCTTAAAGGCATTCTCAAATATTCTTCTATCCTATTGTTAACCTCTTCAATGATTCATTGGCATTAATTTCTTATTTATTTTTCTTCTAAATATTTATATTCCATTATTGAAATTCCTTCAATATTATTTCTCTCTCCTTTTCTTTTATTCACTTTTCTTCTTATTCAATTTCATATGAACACATCATTCTTCTATTTTTCCTATTAATCTTACTAGAATTTTACGTGTTTCACAAATTACTATATGTCTTCTGCTAATCCTCGAACTTCAATTGTTATTTCTACTAATTCAATTAATAAATCATTAATATATAGATTAAAAAGAATTGGAGATGTTACTAACACTTGTAATACACCTTTATTCACATTAATTGGTATCATCAGTGAATCTATTATTATCCTTGCTCTAGAATATATTCTTTTAATTGTATTAATCATTGATTTACCAAATATAATTCCATGAATCACAGAGCCACACACAATCAATAAATAATACATAATTATTGACTCAATTTCTCTTTTCCTTCAAATCTGTAAGTCTCTAGTTCAGCCATACCAAATTCACCTCAAAACCCAATCTCCAAATAAAATCTGTCTACTAGGTATCATTTTTTTTTTCAGTGTCTTATTTATCCTTTTCAGAGCAAGAAGCCTTCAATAAATTACTTTGTATTGAAATTGGCCTAATTTGAGTTATTATTTGTATTATTTGAGCATTCTTATTCAATGATATATTCATGCTTCAAATATTTCTCCTTGGTACTTTATTAGTTGAAATAAGGATCTCTCTATATAATTCCTTTACAAATATATTCTTCAAAATAATTTAGAAATGAAAATTCATATTATGGGGAAAAGAAATAAATACAAATTAAACGAAAATTCATAATTAATTCCTTTTTCCTGTTTAATCTCCATATATAAATAAATATCTCATGAATTTAATTTGAAGAATTTGTTTGGTTATTTTTTCTTGTCTTTCTTATTGTTTAAGTGATTTTTGGATGATATGAACAATATAGAATTTTCTAGTTAAGTAGTTTAACTCATTTAAAATCTTATCTAATTCTTTCAATATTATATATTTGATGCTATTATGTTTTCAATAACACATATTTATAAAGTTTATACCTTTTCTCCTATTTCAAATTATTATTGGTTTATAATTTTTGAATAATAGTTTATGGTCGAAAAAATCCAAACTCGACATTCTTATAAAGACAAAATTCAAACTCATAAATATCGTCAAAAGTTTAATAAAATAATTAAAAAACTAACAATAATATATAGATTAAAATATACAAAAAAACCAAAAAAAAAATAATAAATACACATTATAAAAAAATAATAAATATTAAATATTGTTTATGGCATTATACACGTTTATTGGAGAATTACATTAATTCAATTTGAAAAGAAGATATTAATCATAGTCACGATTTATTTATTTTATATAATTTCTGTAAGATAATTATATATATACGATCCAAAATAT
>JAEEGK010008188.1_pt1 | contig 24730 bp, 18 predicted proteins | sample 8958771 | NCBI WGS metagenome assembly JAEEGK01 (sample SAMN16246547, study PRJNA631951) | gut metagenome | biome: gut microbiome; feature: rumen; material: SC-attached | host: Bos | place: Iran: Karaj | collected 2018-10
TAAACTATCAATATTAATTTCTATTCCATTATCTTCTAAAACTTTTTGTTTTTTTTCATTCATTTCTTCTTCTATTGTTGGTCTTTTTTCTAATTGAATATTTCTTATATAACCTGCCACTCCATTTTCAATTAATTTATTCATATACATATATTTTCTTTCTTCTTCTTCTGGATCAATTTCTTTCTTTTTTATTTTATTTTCTTTATTTGATGATTTATTAGATTTATTCTTCTTTAATATTTTTCCATTAAAATTTGGACTTTTTGGAGGAGGAGAAAAATAATTATTTCTTTTTATATTATTCTCTTTTTTCCTTCTTTCATTATTTTTCTTTGTTGTATTTTTATTTGCTTGAGTTTCATTTTTCTTTCTTATACTTTTCATGCTTTGAGATGTTTGAATTTTCATTAATTTTTTTGAATTTGAAGGAGAAATGATTTTTGATGAACTTTTATTTTCTTTTATTACTTTTTCACCATTAAATTTATCTAATTTTTTCTTTAATCCACCATCAGAAACATATTCTCCAGATTTAATAAAATTAAATTCAATTTGGCTTCTATGATTTGATTTAGGTGTTTTTTTATATATAATTATAGGAGAAGTCCCATTAATATTTAATTGCTTTGTATTTGATGATTTTTTAAATTCAATTCTATTGTTTGTTGGAGTTGTTATTGAATGAGAAGCACTCAAAAAATCTCTTGATGAAAAACTTTTTGGTATATATCTATATGTTGATGGATTTGAATTCATTTTAATAAATTAAAATTTAATTTCATAATTTATTTATAATTATATATTAATCTTTTAATATAATATATTCAATTTAAATTTTAAAAATAAAACTAAATTGACTTTTTCTTATTGGAATTGATTAAAAATGATATTCTGTTTTAAATGATTTATTTTTTTTTAAAATTCTTTTATAATAAAATAGTGTGTGATTATTAGAGAATTCAATTTAATGTTATTAATTATATTTTTTGGAATGAATAATATATATTTAAAGGTTACTCTGGATTATTTTTCAAATTTTTACCTCATTTTCTCTTCTTTTTAAATATTCAATTTATTAATTTTTAGTAAAGATTGGTAATCTAATTATTCATAAGAAAAAAGGATAATATAATATTAATGGAAAAAGCATTAATGATAAACCAATTTGGGGAGAAATTTTAACTCAAGCAAAAATAAATAGAACTTTCTTATATTATTTATGTGTGCTTTGTTTCCAATTACTTTATTGAAATAACGGAAATAATATTTTATTAATTATAAATCAAAATAATATTTTAATTGATTTTTTAAAAATTTATAAATAATTTTTTTAAGAAAAATTATAAAAAAAATGCTTGATATTGATATTTATTCCTATAAAAATAAGTCTTTATTTTCAAATAAAAAATTCAGTTGTTTCCCTTTAGATGATAAAGGATTAAGAAAATATTATTTTGGAAAAGATTCTCATGTAAGACAATTTCTTGATACTAAAAATTTTGATTTAATGAAAAAATTAATGCAGAAAAAAAAAACAAATATAACAGAAGAAAACGAATTTGATATTAATAAAAATAATTTTCAATCCTCTTCAATTGACATTAACAATGTAGAATTAACTAATGAAAAGCAAGATAATTTTAAAGAAAGTGATACTAATCAAAAAAATAAAGTTATTAAAATAAAAAAAAAGTTAAAAGATGATCCAAATAGAAAATATGTTGAAAATATATTATTTAAAAATAAATTATTGAAAAATAAATCAAATAAATTTAATGGTGACTTTAAAAAATGTTTATCTGTGAAAAATACGTCAGTAGATAAAATAAATAAATATAATAGTAACAGTCAAAATATTCCTATAATATATAAACCAAATTTATATTTTCAAAGTTTCCATAAAAAAATGAGTTTTGAAGATATTTTTGGTTATAATCAATCTTTTCAAAATAAAAAACTTTCTGATTATTATAATATTTCAATGTCTCAATTAAAAGATAATTTAAATACTATTTCATATGACAAAAACCATAATTATCAAAATTCTCATAATAAAAAATTAAAAGAAAGTTCAAGTCAATTATTACAAAATAATATTAATTTTTCATTAGGAATTAATGACACTAAATCAGAAGATGAAAATAATAAAATATTAAAAAAACAAAATCAAAGTTTAAAAGCAATTTTATTAAATCAAACAAATCAAAATTTCCTAAAAAAAAATTGTTTACCTGATATAAGAAAAATAGCAGATAATTATGACTTAATATCAAAAATAAATAGTAAAAATCCAAAATATTTAGGAGAAAAATATAATCCACATAATTATACAATTGATATAAAATCTATTCGTGGAACAAATTACATAGGAAATAAATTTAAAATATCTGAACTTTAACATAAAACTAAAAGAGAAAAAATATAAAAAACATATATATTTTTTTTTATTAAAAATTTTAAAAAATTAAATGAGATATATAAAAAACTTATAAATGGAAAAAAAAAAAATAAGAAAAGACGAAATAGATAAAAAAGAGGAAGAAGAAAAAGAAGACACAATAAGAACATATGAATATATGAAATGGGGAAAATTTATGAAAATTCACAATCCAGAATATGGATTATATCATTTTAGAGTGCCAACACCACAAGAAAGAAAAGCATCATTTGATTGTAGTGGTGAGACAACATTATTTTCAAAAATAATAAGTCATGAATATACTAAATTTTATAAACCTATGAAAGCTCCAGGACCAAATGATTGGTTAATGAATCATAAAGAATATGGTCAAACTTATAGAGAATATGCTCGTTTTGGTTTTCATCAAATTACTGAAAAAAAAAAAATAATTTATATTGCTCCTTTGTCTTTTAATATTAATCCTGCTTTTGATCAAAGTTTTTTAACTGCTATGATTGTCTTAGCTAAAGATTATTATTATGATATGAATGTTAAATTATTAAATATGAATATTGATTTAAGCGGTGTTGAATATAGAAATTATGAAGATGGAACATATCAATTAAATGCAAATACAATAATAGAAAAATTATTTAATGAAATGCCAGATGATGGTTATTGTTTAATATGTTTAACTGATATAGATTTATATAATGATGTAAGAGTAATAAAACCTAGAAAATGGATTTATTATCCTCCTCCTTATAAGAATGATTTTTGCTATGAATTAATTAGTTTTAAATATTGGGTTTCTATTTGTTCTATTTGTAGATTTGATCCTTTATATGTTCTTTATGATGTTCCTGATGATGAAGATATGAAAGTACAAATGTATTTTTCTTTATTAAAAAGAAGTGCTAAATTAGTTTTAAAAAATATTGGATATATGTTTGGTTTGAAAAATTGTATTTTTTTCAAATGTTTAATGAATGGTTTTGGTTCTATGGAAGAATTTGATGGAAGACCTTTAGAACTTTGTCCTTGTTGTTTAAGAAAAATTTTTACTAATATTTCTAGAAAATTTATGAGTTTAGATGATAATGGAAGAGTTTTAAAAGATAGATTAATTTATGATAGATTTAAAATTTTAAAAGAATCTCTTGATAATAATTTTTATGGAATTTTTGAAAATGAAAGTCAATGGTATAAAGAAAGAATTGAAAGCTTACATTTGGAATTATTTAATGGAAATAAAGATGAAGAATTAAATTATGATAAAGAAAAATAAATATTATTTTTTTTTAATTATGATAATATAAATAAAATTTATAATTATGATTAATATTATTATCCCCACATTAATTCAGTAGAATAAATTGCATATAAATACCCATCTTCAGGATCTTTATATTTTTCATATACTTCTGACATTAAACAATCTAAAGGGGGATTTTTATTATCTTGAAATAATATAAATAAAGCTTGTTCTTCATTTAAAAATGCTCTTTTTCTAATTATAAATCCAAATTCTGCAACTGTGATATCACTTGATATTAAAAATTTTGATTTGTCAATTGGCTTTAATTTACATTTTGGATCTTTTTCACATATTACTGGAATTTTATCTGGATAATTCTCTCTTATTCTTTCACATTCTATTCTTCTGTCTGATATTGAAAAACGAGTTTTAAAATCATATTCCATTTCTTTTTTTTTAAAAGAATTAAATATAATAATAATTATAATTATAAATTATTTCCCTTAAAGATTATTTTATTTATTATTCTTTATTTTGTTTTTAATTTTGTATGATATTATTACTATTTTCATCTTCTTTAAAATTTATAAAATCATTCAACCTTGAAAAAATATTTGAATTCTTAAAATTTTTATTATTCAAACAAATTTTATGATCAACATTTTTATTAGTAAATTTATGTAAGTCTCCGATATATTTTAAATTTTTATATTCCTGAATAATGTTATTTTTAAAAAATACAACATAAATAATAATCATATATTGTATATCAACAAAATGAATAATAAAAATAATAGCAATTAAAAGAATAACATTTTGAGAAATTGATGGAATTTTAATAGCTAAATTATATAATATAAATTCTATAGTAACAATCATATATAAAAAGCTAAAACTAAAAATATCATTTACAATTTTTAAATCATTTTCATTTAAAGAAAAATCTTCTTCATAATCGATTATTGTTTTAGCTTTATTTAATTGAATATTTTTTTCATTAGAATTTATTTCTCCAATTTCTTCTTCTTCTTTTTTATTTTCTTCATTTTGATATAAATTTAATATTAACATTTCTTTTTCAAAATCCATTGATTCATAATTATATATATTAGAATTATTATCATTTTTATCAATTGCAATATTAATTTCATTTTTTAGTTTTGATTCCATTACTATTTTCAAAAAATTTAAGATAGTTTCTTCAGATTTTAAATCTTCATTTAAAACATTATTATTTAAATAATTTACTTGATCCGTTTTAGTAATTTTAATTCTTTCTTTTCTTAAATTTTTATTTTTTATTGTATATTGTTTAAATAATTTATCTCTTAAATAACAAATAATCCAAAAAGTAAAAATATATAAAAATCCTCCAAGAGTTGCACAAATAATTAATAAAATAGAAATACTTTGAACTGCATAATAATTTGTTGATAAATGTATACTTAATACTATTTGAACTGGATAAATACATAATAAAATAATTATAACTATAATTTTTAGAGTATGATAAATACAAATATATTTTTTTTTACTAATTCTTCCTTTTCCTCTATTTATATTTGTATTTAATCCTAGAAAAACAATAAATAAAATTAGATAAATAGATACTATAGAAGAAAATTTTAGTTCTTCAACAACTCTATCATAAATATAAGAAACTTTTTTTTTTTGACAATAAGGATCAATTATAATATAAATAAATTTACCTGTTGTGAAAGCAATCAAATTAATATTTACTAAATTTTTTGGTGTAATGAATATATTAATAAATGAATTATAATTTGAATTTTTTAAATTATATATATATCTAAAAATACTCATTATCATTAACACTAAAAATAAAAATCCAAAAAAAATTTGAAAAAATAAAAAACCAAATTTGCCCCAAACTTCTATTATATAAGTTTGACAATGACTTTTATAAGTCCCTACTTGACATAAACATTTTTGGTTATAAGGAGAAAATTTACCTGAATTATGACAAAAATAATATGTTAAATATGTAAAGTTAGCTTTTAAGGTATCAGATAAATCATTATATATTCTTTCTGTTATTTTTTCATCAAATGTTTTTCCTAAATTATTTAATGTATATCCTATCCTATTTAATGCATATTTTGGGTTATTTAAATTAGTATAGCTAATTCCCATATTTTTTTTATTAATTTTTATTATTTAATAAGAGATTAATTGATTTTGAATGGTTTTTCAAAGGAAAAATCTCTTTATATATTATTTCCTTTTTCTTCTAATTCATTCATAATTTCGAATCCTTATAATTGTTAAAATATTTTTTTCATTTACCTTTTGAATATAATTTTGTTTTATTTTATTTTTTTTTTCTTCTGAATAAAAATATATTATAATATTTAAGAGAATATAATTAAATTTACTAATTTTTTGAATTGTTAACTGAAGTTGATTTATCATTAATAATATAAATTATTTATTTTAATTTCAATTTTTTTTCAAAATTTCTTTTAATTACAATGATTTTACTAGTAATTGTATCAATAAATATAAAAATATGAGGAACAAAAAAAATAATACATTGGTAGAAAAAAGTACAAATAGAACAATAAAAAATGAATATCTGAGCACATCTACTTCTAATTATTTTAATAAGGGAAAATCTAACTCTGTTAAAGGTGGATTAAATTTGAAAAATAGTAATTTTTATAAGAAAGATAATATAAATAAAAACAAATTTTCAAATAAAAAATCTATTTCTTCATTAGATTTAAAAATCAATTTTGAATTAAAAGAATGTACTTTTAAACCAAAATTAAATAAAATTAGAAATCAAGTTTTAAAAAAAAAATTAGATAATTATTGTCAATGGTCAATTTATGAAAGAAGTAAAATTTTTATGAAAAAGAAAGAAGAAGATATATTTATAAACAAAATTTTTTTGAGAGAGCAAAATATGAATGATTGCAAATTTAAACCTAAAATAAATCAAAGATTAAAATTCAATAAAATTGATAAGAAAGAAAATCCTTCTACAATTCAATTTTATGAAAGAATGAAAAATTCAAGAAATAGAAAAAATTTTTCTTTAACATCTAGTATTTATTCTATAGAACATTCAATAATTCCTCAAACAAGTAAAAAAGAAATTGGAAATTATAAAAAAAACAAAAATAAATCAATGACAGATAAAGAGGTTTTAGAATTAAAAAAAAATTTACATGATAAATTAATGACAATTGATTTTAATAATATAAATGAATGATGAAATCTATTTTTTGAATAATGAAGTTAAAGTTAATAATATGATATAGAGATAAATAAAATATTTGTTTTTTATAAAGAATTAAAATTGATTTATATCATTTAATTTAAATTAATTATTTATTATTAAAAAAAAAATATTGAAAAAATAATGAGTTACCAATATTCTTATCCATCATCATTAAAGCAATTAAGAGCATGTACACAATGTCGTTTAATAAAGACAGAAAATCAGTTTAAAAAAGAAGGTTGTGAAAATTGTGGAATAAATCCAAATTCTATATTACAATATATTACTCCTCATTTTAAAGGAATGATAGCAATAACATATCCAGAAGAAAGTTGGTGTGCAAAATGGTTAGGAAAAAGTAAATATATTTTTTATTGTTTTTAGGTGAAAATATTCCTGGATTTTATTGTTTAGATATTATCTCTGGAAATGAAGAAGAAGTTGAAGAAGAAGAATATGAAAATGAAAATGAAAATGAAAATGAAATTGAAGGTAATGATGATAATAATGGAAATAAAATTATTAATGATGATAATTAATTTTAATTGAATTATAAATTATAAAGATATAAAATTTTATTTTTATAAATATTATAAATTAATTGTTAATAAAAAAAAAGTTTAAAGATAGATATTTATAAATATTTAACAAATAATTATATAACAAAATTTTAACTATAACTTATGTTATATATTCTGATAATTTACCACAATGTACAAAAAGAATTCTGTGACATTCTTCCACATCCAATACAACATTGTTCTTTTTTATAATCTAATTTTATATCAATTTCACAACATTCATTAATTTTGTTATTCATTTTTATATTATTTGATTCTTTCTTCTCAACAAGTTTTTTTATCTCATTATCATTATCATTATCATTATCATTATCATTATCATTATTATTAGTATTATTTTCATTCAATGTATTATTAACATTATTTTTATAACTAGAATAAATATTAATATTATTGTTATTTATATTTTCATCTTCATAATTTTCGTTTATATTTATTATATAATTTTCTTCTTTATTTATATTATTATTGGTTGTTTCTATTTTTTTATTTTCTTCTTTTTTTTCAAATGTTAATTCTTTTTCCATTTCAAGTTCAAAAGAGTTTTTATTATTACTATTATGCTTATTTAAATATTTTTGTTCTAAATTTATATTATTTAAATCACTTTCACTAATATCATTTGAACTATAAAAAAAACTACTTTCTATATATTGAATACTTGATTGAAAGGAATTTCTATTATTTAAGTTCAAAAAATTTTTATTTTGATAATATTCGACTTCAATAAAAAAAGAATAAAATTGGTTTTCAAAAATAATTTCTTTAATGATATATAATTTCCCATTTTCAAAAGTAACACCCTCTCCATTTATTTTTGATTCTTTAATTCCTTTTAAATAAAATTGATAAACCCATTTTGCATTTATCATTCCTAAATTTCTTAAAGAAAACTTTTTTAATTTACAAAAAGGACATTTAATATTTTTAATTAAATTGAAAACATTAAAAGTTCCATAACCTTTGCAAACAGTGAAATAATTATTAAAGTGACTACATTTTTCATTTAAACAATAGATAAATAAATTTAAACCATCAGAAACATTTCTATATGAAGGAGCATTTAAATCATAATTTTCTAATTTTTGAAAGTTTCTTAATAGATTAAATCTAAAATCTAAACCTATTGAACATTGTTCTGATGTTTTTTCTATTAATATTAAATTTAATATTTTATTTACACATTTATTAGGTTCCATATAATATTTCATAATATCATATATTAATAATTCATCTGTAAATTTTTTATTTGTCATTGCTTTATTTATAAATTTAATGTTTTCTGAATCTATAAATCCTACACCATATAATTTATAATTTTTCAAATCCACATTTTTCATTTTTAATTTTTCAAAGATTAATGTTTTTAACATATATATAGAACAAGTAATAGGAATATTTAATATTATTTTTTCAATTTCATTTTTAAAAATATCAATCATAACTTTTTGAGTATAATTACAAATTTTATAATATATTATAGGAATATTATGCTCGTAATTAAAATTATTTAAAGAAAGATTTGTTGAAACTTTTTTTAAATTATTTAATCCAGTACTTCTCATTTCACTATTTAAACCACTATTAAAATTACTATTATTAATATGATAAATTGAATTATAAGAAAAAATTATTTCATAATCATTTAACATTATAATTTTATCTTCAGTTTTTATAAATAATAATACCATTTCAGGTTTTATTTTGTGATCTTTTATTGCATTACATAATATATTCTTTAAATCTATATTTTTCATTAAATAAGTAAAAATATTATCACTAAAAGTTGAATTCTTTGAATGAGGAGATAAAGGAGAAAACATATAATTAGGATTTAATTCTAAAGAAAATTCTTTCCCTTCATTAATTATTATATTGAATTTTTCATTTAAGAAATCGTCTCCTATATTTTCTTTTAAGGGAAGGAAAGTAGTTTTTTTATAATTCATTTAATTTTTATTTGATATTTCATAAATAAAAAAATAAAAAAATGGTTATATCATAAAATCAAAAATATATTATTTTATATTAAATTTTATAATTAAATATAATTAAAAATATTATATTATAATTATATTTTAATAGAGAAAATATTTAATATTGAAATAAAGAAAAATTGAAGAAATCTATTTTAACTAATATATATGAATCACTTGTAAAAGGTTTTATTATTCTTTGTTTTAGGCAATTATATTCTAGAATGAATTTTCTGAGATTTCTAATTTTAATAGATTTTTGAGAAAGGATTTTAATAATTATAATTTGTTTTTTTTAATATAAGTTCAATTATTTGTTCTAATTAATAAATGTATATTAGTATTATTTTTTATTTATAATTTTAGATTTTTTTTTGTAAATATTAATTAAATTTATTCGATTTATATAATTTATAATTACAGTTAGACATTTATTGACTGAATGATTAATATAATATGAATTAAATACAAATAAAAAGAAATGAAATTAATAAATAAAAAATTAAAATTGAATATCATTATGAAAAAAGTATATGAATTTTTAAAATTTCAAGATTATTTTTATTTGGTGTTTACTCATGAATTTAAAGGAGAAAAAAGACAACATACATTTATATCAGTATTTCTTTCATTAATAATTAATATAATGTGTGGAATAATTTTAGTTTTAAATTTGAGAAGATTATTTTTAAGAAGAGAACCCACAATTTCATATACAAAAATAGATTTAAATCAAGGAAAAAATATAACATTAAATTCAGAACAATTATTATTTTCAATTTTTGTAAGAGACAGTAAGCATTCTCCTTTAAATGATCCAACTATAATAACATTAAATCCATCTTATAATATAGTATATAGAAAAAATGGAAAAATATTAAGTTCAAATAATAAATTAGATGTAGTAAATTGTACTAAATATAAAGATATATATAAAAAGATAAATCAAGAAGATAATTTTAATGGAAATGATATTTCTCTTCATTATTGTTTCAGTTATTCTAATAATAATATTATAATTGGAGGAAGATATTCAGATGATTTTTATGCTTCTATAGCAATTTATATTTCTAAATGTCAAAATTCAAGTGATTCTTCTATAATTTGTAAATCTGAAGATATTATTAATGAAAAAGTTCAAGATGCTTGGTTACAAATTTATTATTCTACAAATTCTATTAACTCTGAAAATTATTCCCATCCAATTCAAACTGATTTATCTTCTGTTTATTTTAAATTAGATAGTAATTTAAATAAACATGTTTATACTTATTTTGGTGTTTTAGATTTCACAAGTAATGAAAATTATATATTTGATGTATTTAAAAAGAAAAAAGTAATTAAATTAGAGCATTCATTTAATGATTTGAATTTAATTAATAAAGAAAGTAAAACTTTATCAACAATATATGTTTGTTCTGCAATGACAAAGGAAAAAATTCAAAGAAGATATATAAAAATTCAAGAAATTGGTGCAAATATATCAGGAATATTTTGTGTTCAATGCGTTATTGTATATATATTTTTATATTTTCCACAATTGAGATATATGGATATTGAAATAATAAATGTTTTATTTGATTATAAACCTAAATATTTATCTTATGTAGAAGGTGAAGGTAACTCTCCAACAAGCAGAAGAAAATCAAATTATAAAAGAGTTAAATTTAGACCAATTAAATTTATAAATAACGTAGAAAGAAAAACTTTTAGTCATAATAACCTTACTTATCAAAATAAACTTAATAATGACATTATTAAACAAAGAAAAATAAATACTTTTGATATTCTTAAAATTTATTTATGTTTTTGGAATAACAAATATAAAAAAAAAAAAGATGAAATGTATTTTTTATTGAAAGAAAAGATGAAATTTACAGATTTATCTCAATCTTTACAAATTCATATTCAAATTGAAAAAATTATAGAAATCATTATAAAAAAAGGATTAGGAAAATATGAAAGTTTTATTTTTCAAAAAAAATTATTAAGATATGATAGTATTTATGGTTTAAGAGCTTATCAAGGAAAAAAAGTTACAAAAGACACAGAAAAAAGTAAATTAAGTCCTAAAGAAAAAAAAAATAATAATAATCATAAAATTATGAAAAAAATCGAAAAAAATTCTAGTTTAGACATCTTTACTTTAGATGATAAATAGGGTATTTAATTTATTCAGTTCAGGGTAAAGAATTATAAATGATAAATACTCTTGTATATTTTTAATTATCATTTATTCAAAAACTTGAATTCTTTTTTCTCTAAATTTATAATTTAATTAACATTTCTTTAATTTTCTATAATGCAGTAGAAAATGTATTTGTAGCATCTGATATATTTGTTTCTTTACTTTCTTCGTATTTTTCATTATTGATATCTGAGCATAAATGATTATCATCTTCAAATTCAACTTTAAAACTCACTCCTTCACCTTCAATTTCTTTTTGTTCTTCGTTTATAATTACTTCTTTACAAATTAATTCTTCTTCCATAATTTTTGAATTTTCATTTTCAATAATTTCTCCAACAATAAAACTTGTTTTAATTGCTTCTGAAACCTCTTCATTTAAATCATTTAAATATCCTGTATTATCATTATTTAATGCATTTTCTTTTTCCATATAATCTTCAATGTCTTTTGACAATACTGAATTTTGGGTGTCTTCCTCAACAAATTCAATACCTTTATTTTCAGAATACATTTAATCAATTAACAAAAAAAAAATTTATATAATAAATCAAAATCTTTATTATAAGGAGATTGTATCACTTTTTTATTTTTAATAATAATAAGCAAAAAAAATAATTTAAGGCACTTTCATAGGTGATAAAAAAAAATAATTAATTAATTAATTTGAAATATATTGTTTTAAAATAAAATTTAAAATTTATTTTAAGCACCTATTAAAGCATCATCACCATGTTTTTTTGCTTCTTCTTTGTCTTTTTTAATTTTATTATAAATTTTACATTGAACTAATATTCCAACAACTGAAAGAATTATCCAAAAAGCGATATATCCAAAGAAATACCAGTCAAGAAGTTCTTTATATGCTTCTTTTTCCCCTTTATTCAAAAGATCATATAATTCACTTTCAGAGGGATAATGATTAAACCAGAAAGTAGCAGTTCTCATTATACAATATCCACCAATTAAAGAAGTAACTATTATTAAAATATAATTTAAAGCAAAATATGATATAAAGAAAACAATAACCATAGAAACTAATATTGTTAAAATATTGACTATATTTGGATGCCATGTTATTTTAATTAAGAAAAGAGAATAAATTAAAGTTCCTAATAAATATCCTCCTGAAACTCCAAGAAGAATACCAGTATAAGCTTCTATATTTTGAAGTATTAAATAAGAGACTAAACCACCTAAAATGACAGATACTACTAATGTTACCCAAAATATTATATCTCTATTTCCTCCACTTGGCATATATTGAAATATCACTACAAATAATATTATTGAAACTGTTAAAAACGATAATATACATAATGTTATTTTTTCGAATCTTTCTCCTAGGAAAAGAAGTACAATTCCAAAAATTACTAATATTATTGATGTTAAAATTTTATATTTTTCTAAAAGTCTCCATACTGTATAAAAATTAACAACAGGACATGCATAATAACTTTTGAAATAAATATGATTTTCACATGATTCTTGATTAAAAGTACTATTATCGTTAATAATAAATCTATTAAAATCTTTATTATATTTTTCTTTATCATTTTCACATTGAATATGAAATTTAATGCTTTTTGAAGAATTATCATTACATTTTTCACCTAAATTATAATTAATAATAATTCCAGTCTCATTTATTCTACTTTCATTTAGTAAAGCCTCAGAATTCAATACACTCCATTTATTACCATTTCCAATTGAATCAGCTTCTTTTATACATTTTGTTTCTCTTTGAGAAAAAACTTGACCTGTTTCATTGTCTTTACATTTAAATCTAGTGTCATTGCAAAAATTAAAATATAATGTTGTATTATCATCATGAAATGTTTTATTGTAGCTTCCTTTTTCTAAATCTGGATATCTCATGTTTGATAAATCAAAGACTGTATAATTACTTATAAAGAAGCATTTCACTAAAGTGTTGTGTTCTTTTTCTTCATTTAAAGAGGATAAAAAGATATGATTATTATCTACTTTTATTGGAAAAAAGTTATAAGATTTTATTAATGAAAAGCATATGGAAATAATAAATATTTGATTCAACATTTTTTTTATATTATAATTTTTAACATAGAATTAGATATGAATTAAATATTTTCAATTTTTTTGTTGATTTAGAAAATAATAAAAAATATAAAAATAATAAGAAAAAAATTAAAAAAATAAATCTAAAAATATTTCAATATTCGGGAAAATAACCGCTATAATAAAATTAAAAAAAAAGAAAAAAAATGACAACACCAGAAAAAAATATAGAAATTTCTGAAGAAAGAGGAAACAATATTCAAACAGTTCAATCAACTCTTCTTTTTCAGAGTACACAACCCTCAATTCAAAATCAATCTCATCAATCAGAAGACAGACAATATACATTTAAAATAATAAAACGAAGAAGTCCATGGAGCACAAAAGAGGACAAAGCAATAATAGATTTAGTGTCAAAACACGGAACAGGGAATTGGACTGTAATTGCAAATGAAATGTCAAATATATATAATTTTAAAAATAGAAGTGGGAAACAATGCAGAGAAAGATGGCATAATCATTTAGATCCTAAAGTTAATAAAGATTCTTGGAAAGAAAGTGAAGAAAATATTTTGTTTAGTAAACATATGGAATATGGAAATAAATGGTCTGATATTGCTAAATTTTTACCTGGGAGAACTGATAATGCTATTAAAAATCATTTTTATTCTAAGTTAAGGAAATATATTAGGAAAATTCTGAAACAGATTAATAAAGAAAATTTAATTAAAAATAATGGTATTGATAGTAATAAGTATAATAGTGATAAAATTTATAAAATGTTAAAAAAATATAAAGTTCCTTATAAAAGTTTAAATAAAGATACTGTTTTAGATTTGATTATTTCTACTGAAAAAAATTCTAAAATAACTAAAAATTCATTTAATTTAGATATTCATCTTCCTAAAACTAAAATTAAAAAAATAAAATCAACAACAAAAGAAAAAGAATCCTTAAATAATAATAATAATCAAGTAAATACAAAAGTTTCAAAAAATAAAGATAATTTAATTCCTAAACAAAAGAATCGTTCAGTATCAAATCCAAAGAAAAATTTATCTATAAATGTTAGAATGATAAATAAAATAAAAACCCAGAAAAATCCTTCTAAAATATCTTCAAATTTATATCCTAATTATATAAATAAACCTCCAAGAAAAAAAAAAAAATCAAAAAGAAGAAAAGTTTCAATTTGTCTTTCAACACCAGAAAATAAAAAAACACAAATAAGTAGAATTTTACCTCAAAGAAATTTATTTTTAAGTGATTTAGGTAGAAAAAGAAAAAGAGGAAAATTAACACAAGAAGATTTAGATCCAAATATAAATAATATAGAAATAATAAGACCAGGATTAGAAATTAATAATAATTCACAAGTAATAATAATTGAAAAAAATTTATTAAATTATTCAATTGATTTACCTTATAATAATGTTTTTACAACATCAACAACAAATAAACATTTTAAGAAACCAACATTAGATTTAAATATGGTTGCTTCACCAAGATTTTTAAATCAAATTCCAACACCATATACTAATCATATGAATAATCATATAATACAATTTACAAATAATAATATAGATGAAAAAAATTATTTATATTTAGATAGTCAACCTCAATTATCACCAATGAATATAAATAATATTTTTTATCCTCCTTCAACAAGAAATTTATTTAGTTTAGACTTATCATCATCTTTTGAACCTCAGAAAAGTAAAAATGGTACTTATAATAATATGAATACAGCTTTTTCACAAACTCCAATTACAAATAAGGAAATCAATTTAACAAATAAGATTTTAATTGATAATAAAAAATATACTACTTATGAGAATAATGGAAATATGTTTAATGATGATTATTCAGAAGGTAATATTATTGATAATTTTAAAAATCCTCCTACTACAAGTCATAGAAAAGCTCCTCCTCAAATTGATTTAAATTTAATTGATAATAATAATTTATTTATGGAAAATATTAATAATTTAAATGTGAAAAATCCTGTTTTTCAAGGAAATATTAATAATAATAATTTATTTAATTTAAGTCCTATTAGTGCTTTTACTCCTCATATTAATAATAATGATAAAAAGTGATTTTTTTGTATTTATTATTTATTTTTTATATGAAAACATTTAATTTCATTTAAAATAAATGAAATATAAATTTTTTATTTTTTAAATTTGAAATTTGATAATAATTTAAATAAATATTTTTATTTACTTAAATGATAAATCAAAACATAAAATTATTTGAAAATAATTTCTTTAAAAAATTTCGTCAGTCCTTAATACAAACAAGATTTAATAAAAATAAGAATAGAAATACTTCATCAAATAATATTTATTCTTCTTCTTCTTTAGATAGAAAGTTTTTATTTCAAATATCAAAAAAATCAAGAAATTCTTTAATAAAAAATCCCAAAAAAAAGAATTCTTCAAATAATAATTCAATTGATATAAATATTAGTTTGAATTATAAAAATAAAAATAAATTAAAAGATATAAATCTCTTAAAATATCCTAATCAAAAATATTCTCCTTTGAATCAATCAAAACATAAAAGAAATAAGAATAAATCATTAGATGATATAAATAATAATAATTTAAGTTCTATTCAAAATAATTTAAATATATCTTTTACTAATTTTTCTTCTCCAAAAGCAAATAATTCTTTTTATATAAATCCAATATTTATGCAAGGAAGAAATTATAATGATAATAAAATAAAGAAAATTAATTCAAAAAATATTATAAATTCATCTGATGAAAAAAGTAATGGAAATAAAAAAATAATATTTTCAAGTTTTAATCAAGGAAAAAAATTTGAAAATTCAAATAAGAAATTTTATGATATATTAGTTAAAACAATGAATGATAATATTATAAGAGTACAAAATAAAGAAAAAAATAATGCAAAAATAAATTTAAAAATTTATGATATTATTCTTAATACTTTTAATCAATTTGCAAATGTTCTTCAATCAAATGAAAAAAATGTTGCATTAAACATATTATTTCAATTTAATAAATTAATATCAAATAAAAATGAAGAAATACAAGAATTAAAAAATCAATATAAAGAATTAGAAAAAAATTATATTAAAATTCAACAAAATAATAATTCATTTTATAATGAAAATATTCAGTTAAGAAAAAAATTAGAATTAATTCTTGAAAAAATAAATAGTAATTGTGATTCTGAATCTTTACAAGAAATAACTAGTAATGATTTAAAAACAAAATCTGAAAGAACTGAATCTTCTTTAAATATGGAAGATTTAGAATCTATTAGATTTTTTGATAAAATTAATATGAAAAGAAATTCTTTTTCTAATTCTAAAATTCCTACTTTAAATTTTAGTGGTCAAGGACAAAATATTAAAAAGTTAAAATCAAAAAATAATATTAAGTATAATTTCAGTCATGATAAGAAGTTCAATAAATTATTTAAATTTAATAAGGAAAAGTAATTATTATTGTAAAATAATTTATTTATTATTAGTTTTTTTTTTGCTATAATAAAATTTGAATATCTTTTATTTTTGTTTTTTTAATTTAATTTTTATATTAATTGTATTATACAAAAATTAAAAGTATAAAATAGTTAGTTTCTAATTATTTTTTTTTTATTTGTTTTTTTTAGGTTTATCATTATGTAAATGTAAATTCTTATTAAATTTATGATGAGAATGTCCTTTATCTTTTTTAAAATGTTTATATTTATTTATTTTTTTATTTCCTAAATCAAAATCTTCATCTAAATCAAAAGGAATAAAATCAAATAAATCTTCTTCATCAATATCATAAGAATCATCATCATCTTCAAATTTATCATTATCATTATTATTATTATATTTTATTATTTCTTTAGAATTACTTTCATTATTATTCTCTTTTTTATCATTTATTAATTTATTTTCATTATTCCTTTTATTTTTATTCATATCATTTGTAAATTCTCTAACTTCAATTTTTTTATTTCCATTCTTATCAATTGTAATAGTTTCTACTTTACTAATTTTTTTCCCATTGATAATTTTTTCACTTTTTCTCACAGTTTTACTAACATTATTATTATTTTTATTTCTTTTATTGCTTTCATTATCTTTTTTAATTCCTTTATTAAAAAATCCAATATTTTGATAAAATTCACCAAAATCATCTTCTTCATCATCATCATCAAATAAATCATTTTCAAAAATTAAATCTGAAAATCCCATTCCAAAGAAATTATTGAAAATTTCAAAAGGATCATTAAAATTAAATTCTTTAAAATCAAATTCACCTTCAAAGCCGTTATTTCTATATTCTTCATATTCTTTTCTTTTTTCTGGATTTGATAATACACTATATGCTTCTGATATACTTTTAAATTTTTCTTCTGCTTCTTTTTTATTATCTGGGTTTTTGTCTGGATGCCATTTTATTGCTAATTTTTTATAGGCTTTTCTTATTTCTTCATTTGTTGCATTTTCAGAAACTTCTAAAATTTTGTAGTAGTCAATTTTTGAAAGGTCATTCATAGATAAATAATAATTAAATTATTTATTTTTTTTTTTTTTTTTGGTGGTATATATGTGAAATAATTTTTAATAAATAAATATTTTTAATTGCTCATATTTTGAAATATTTAATTATTTATTTTAAATTTAATTTCTTTTTTTTATTAATAATTACTATTTTTATTAGATTCAATTTCTATTCAATTGTTATAAAAATTAAAAAAATTTCAATCCAAAATCAAGAAACATATATTTATTAAAATTCCTTTAATAAATCAATTTTATTAATAAATATATAAAAAAAAATTAAAAACTTTGAAAAAACAATAATTTAATCAAGTGACATTTTTTCATCTTTCTTTTCTTTATTATTACTATTAGTATTAATTTGATTATCATCATCCAATTCACTAAACATAAAATCTTTTTCATAATCTCTTAAAAAAGCTTTACTTCTTTCAACATCAATAAAAAGTGAATAAGCAGTAGAAATATCTTCCATTTCAACTTCAGTGGCTTTTCTTTTCTGAGCAATTAAATTAGCAGCAGTAATTAAATGAATAGCATATCTTAAGCTAGTTTCAGTTCCAATTTTAGTTAAAAGTTCCTTAGCATCATCATCCATTTCAACATCTTCTTCTTCACATCTAATAGTAATGATTTGTTTAACTTCTTCGAAATCATAAGGCTTAGTAGTAATAATTAAGAGTCTATCAAGTAAATCAAGAGGTAAACCATGAGGAGAAACTTGATTAGTTCCTCTTATTTTAGTTATTCCTCTATTAGTAGCCATAATAACAACAGGAGCACTTTCACTTTCAATAGCTCTATTTATAAAAGCAAAACATTCTAAATCTAACATATGTACTTCATCAATAAATAATACTCCTGGTACTATTTCAGCACGACCATCTTCTCTCCATTCAGCTACTTTACCATCTATTTGTTCTCTTACTTCTGGTTTTATTTCTCCTATATCTCCTGAGAATAATGCAAGAAATCCTTGTTGACGAGAATTTATCACATCTATTTCATGGAGTGTTACTGTATGTACTACTTCTTTCCTTTTCTGTAATTCTCCTTCTGGACATTGAACGAAACGAACTTGACCTCCCATTGCATCAAATTCAGATGAACGAGCAAATGATTTACCTAATTTAGTTATTCTACCTGAACTTTTATCTATTGTTATTACATCACCGGCTACTATTTTATCTTTTATTATTGCTTCTATCATTTTTTGACCTAAATCATATTGAGTTTCAATATCAGTTGTTTTTAATACAATACGTCCTGTTTTACCGCCATTAGTTACACTTTTATCAATTTCAATTTCAACAACTTCTCCTTCAATAATATCAGTTTCTTCTTTAATTCTAACACCAATACTTCTTCTAAATGATTGAGTTAAAGCTTCAGTTTTCGACATTTGTAAAGAAAATATTTCAGAACCAGCCATCATAGTGAAAGGTACATCATCTCCAAGTGATTTAGCCATTGCCATTGCTATAGCTGTTTTACCTGTTCCTGGTTGACCTCCTATTAGAACTGCTCTTCCTGCTAGAGCACCATCTTTTATTAAACGAAGAATTATCCCAGCTGATTTACGCGCTTCTAGTTGACCTACTAATCCTTGACTGTTTGTACGTGGATCTAAAGATTCATCTAATCCTAAACCACGAATGTGGGAATGTGCTCCTATACGCTCTATACGGGATAAGTCTTTTACTTCTTGAATTTTAGGAAGTTCCATATTTTCAAATATATGTATTATTTTTCAACAATTTTTTTATTTTTTTATCCTGAGATATATATACGGTTTTTTGTTCTAGAATATAGGAGGATTATTTTTATTATTTTTTTTTTAAGGACAAAATAAATTATTTATTATTTATTTATGTCATTGATTTTATGTATTTATTTTATTGAGTATTATGTAACATTGTTAAAAAAGAAAAAGACTTTGTTTAAATATTTATTGTTATATTAAAAACATAAAATGAAAGGAATATATTGTATTATTTTATTATATTTTATTTTTTTAAAAACAAATATAACATTTATTTTAATTAAATAAAATGTTGAATAAAATAAATGAAATCAATCTTGAAGATCTTATAATATATGATAATTTATTTCCATTATTTAAAGCAAATAATCCTTATATTGACAATGAATTTCATTTAAGAATCGAAAAATTTAAAACATACAAAGACTTTTTTACAAATTATTCTCATTTCAATATTACATTTTTAGATAATTTTTTAACCGAAGCTAATGGAAAAATTAACATTTTTACAGAATTATTAACAAAAAATGAATTTGCAAAAAAAAATGAAAACGACATATATTACACAATTATATCGAATATAATATTAATGAATTTTTTATATTTAAGATTAAATACATATATAAATAATATATATGTTCAATTAAAAGATTTTATTCATTTAATATTAAAACAATCAAAAAATAATGATGTACATTATAAACTAAACGAATATTTACAATTAATTAATCAGTCACCAGATTTTTTTCACAGAAATGATAAAATGACATTAACAAGATCATCAACAAAAGACGATACAGCATCTTTTAGACCTCAAGAATTTATGAATATTATAACACAAAAAATAACTCCTGATATTAAAATAGATTTCAATGAAACGCCTAAAAACAGTAACAACTATAATGATAAAGTTAATATAATTCAAATTGATACTTTTGGCAAAAGCGATGTTGATACTCCTTGTTTTCATAAAGAACAAAAAAGATATAATTCTCCTGAACAAAAAAGACCAAAATCTCGTTTCACAAGTGTTTTTTCTCCAAAAAGAAAAAATACAAGTGATGCAATTCCTAATGCTACTCAAAATAATTCTAGTAAAAGTATTGTTTCTTTTACTTCTTTGATTAATGATAATAATGAAAATAATATTAAAATTTCTAAAGATAAACCTCTTGTTTCACTTTTAGCAATTTGTTCTGAAATGTTTAAAAAAAATATAATAAATTTTGAGGAAAAATGCCAATTGAAAAAATTAATTATTGATAAAGATAAGACAGTTTTTTCTATATTTGAAAAATCCAGTGAGAAAGAATATTTGTATGAGGAAATTAAAAACTATTTAAAAAAATTTGTTTAAGTTTTATTGACCATATTATAGTAAGCTTATATTAAATATTATTAAAAAGTTTTATATATATACATTTTTTGTAAAATGAGGGACTTTTTTTCTTGATATTGATTTTTTTAATGTTTAAAATAATAATTTTGAATTAATTTATTAGTGAATGACATTATAATATAAATTGAGTAAAAAAAGGTAAATTCCAAAATTTACTTTTATGGAAATATATTAAACAATACAATAGTATTATGTATATATGATTATTTTTTTATATGATTTTTATATCATTTTATTTTTATTATAGCCATTAGATATTTTATTTCTCTATATATATTAAATAAAATTTTTTTAATAAATTTTTCAAAGTTTTATTATTTAATCTTTAATATGAGAAATCTAATAAAAGATTCAAATATAATATATTATAATATTTTTTTTTATTTAATGTATTGCATGCTTGCCCGAGCGGTCTAAGGGGCTTGACTCAAGATCAAGTGTTGTTTCAACTCGTGAGTTCAAATCTTACAGCATGCAAAAATTTTTTATAATGTTAATAAAGAGAAATATTTGATTTTTTGGTTTTTCAATTAATTTTGAATTATTGTTTACTTTTCTCTTTGATAATTTTTAATATGAAATATAACTAAAATAAAAGAACTTTTTATAATAATAGAAATAAAAGTTTTTATTTTTATGTAATTTATTATTTTAATTTTGAAAATAAATGTTTATTAAATTAAATTATTTTTTTTTATTTATAAATATTATTTTATTAATTTAATCAGAAATAAAAATTATTATCATGGTAATCAAAAACACAGACCAATAAAATTTCATCATTTTAGTTAATAAAAATTAAATTATATGAATATATGAGTAGGAAAGACAAATATATAAATTTTTCCTAATAAAATATATTCAATCCAATAGATTTATTAAATAGAAAAAACTATTCATTAAAAATTCAAATATTTAAATTTGAATATAAATAATAAAAAATTAAAAATTTTATGGTTTAAATAATAATTTTAATAAAATGGATAAATATAAAATAATAAAAGAAATAGGTAAAGGAAATTATGGAAAAGCTCTTTTAGTTCAAAGTTTAAAAGACAAGAATTTATATGTAATAAAAATAATAGATATTTCAAATTTTAATTCAGAACAATATGAAAGTGCAATATATGAAGTAAATGTATTAAAAAGTTTAAATCATCCATATATAATAAAACACATAGAATCATTTTGTGAATCAAATTCATTATGTATTGTTATGGAATATGCCGATAGTGGTGATTTAGGAAAATTAATTAAATCACAACAACAAATTGGAATTTACTTAAAAGAAGATATTATATTAAATTGGTTTGTTCAATTATGTTATGCTTTAAAATATTTACATGAAAAAAAAATAATTCATAGAGATTTAAAATTAAGTAATGTTTTCTTATGTTCAAGTGGCGATGTTAAATTAGGTGATTTTGGTATTGCTAAAATATTAAATAGTAGAGAAGAATTTGCTAAAACTTTAGTTGGAACTCCTTATTATTTATCTCCTGAATTATGTATGAAAAAGAAATATAATTCTAAAAGTGATATTTGGAGTTTAGGTTGTGTTCTTTTTGAATGTATGTTTTTAAAACATGCTTTTGAAGGGAATAATATTGGTGAATTAATTAAAAATATTTTAAGTGGAAATATTAATAGAATGGATACTAAAACTTTTAGTAATGATGCTAAAAATTTAATTAAAGATATTTTGATTACTAATCCAAAAAAAAGACCTGATGTTAATCAAATTTTAAGTAAAAAAATTTTACAAAAATATATTAAAATGAATTTAATTAAACAAATTAGTATTTGTGAAAATGATGGTTTTTATAATAATAATATTATTTTAAGTAATATTGATAAAAACGAAAAAAGTAATAATAATAATAATAATAATAATAATGATAATCAGAAAAATAATCCAAATAAAACTAAGGAGAACTTTAGTTCTAAATTAAAAATGAAATTATTAAATAATAATAAAATAAAAAATGAAAATATTAATAGTAATGAACAAGATTTACATAATATAATAAATACTTTAAAAGAGGAAAATGATTCTTTAAAAACAAAGCTTCAGATTTCAAATAAAAATAATAATTCATATAATAATTCAATAGTAGTTGAAACTCGTGATTATTTTATTCCTGATTTTTCTTGGGAAAAATTAGAAAAAGAATTTATAGTTATAATAGAAGTCTCAGATATAGTAAAAGAACTTAAATGTTCTGTAAATGCATTTGAAGGAAATTATTTATTTAGATTTTCAGGTATTAAAGTTATATCAACTCCAATTCAAATGCATAATAAAAATTGTTATTATAGTTCAAATAGAAAAGAAGGAAAATTTCAATTAGAATTTACAATACCTTTAAAAGATATTCAATTAAAAGAAAAAACATGTAAAAAATTAGAACATTCAAATGGAATATATAAATTTCATTTTGAATTAATAACAGAATATAATGAGCAATCATTTGACATATAAAAAATAATATATAAAAAATAAATAAACCAAAAAAAAAATTAAAATTTTAAATAATATAATAAAAAAAATAACCCCTTAAAAAAAATGTCATCAATCTACCCTACAAACTTAGTAGCATACATTTATAACCATGACCCATCAAAAATAGACTATAGGAAATCATCATATATATACCAAGAGAAGAAGCGTCAAGGTTTATTAAAAGAGGAGCAAAATTATACTTTAAACGAATCATCAACAACAGAAGAATCATACGAACCAGATTTTGTTCGTTTAGATAAGCAAGTACTTCGTTTTTTTGGTTATTTCAAAGAATCATGTGTGGAAAATGAATTAGAAAATGCAAGAATTCGTCTTCTTGTTATTTATTATTATCTTTTAGATGGAGAAATTTCAATAAATGAAGAAAAACAAGTGAATAGTGGAATTCCACAAGGTGTATTTTTAAAGAAAACAAAAGTTTTTAAAGAAGATGGAACAACACCTTTAACTTTTCAAGATTTTCAAGTTGGAGAAGATATAACGATATTTAGTAAAATTATAAGAATATATGATGCTGATCAATATACTAGAGATTTTTGTGCTATGAATGGAAAAAGACTTGCTGCTGTTCAACCAATTCCTCTTGATTCTTTTACTTTAAATTTAATTAATAAACCTAAAGGACAAAAAGATCATGCTATGAAAGATTATTTAGAATATTCTATGGGAGGAGGAAAACCTAAAAATGCAAAACAATTTTTAGAAAATGATAGGAAAGTTTTAAGATATTTTGCAACTTTTGAAGGTTTAAAATATATTATTCATTATTATTTAAGTGATGATACAGTTGAAATTATGGAAGTTAATTATAATAATTCTG
>JAEEGK010008193.1_pt1 | contig 24725 bp, 20 predicted proteins | sample 8958771 | NCBI WGS metagenome assembly JAEEGK01 (sample SAMN16246547, study PRJNA631951) | gut metagenome | biome: gut microbiome; feature: rumen; material: SC-attached | host: Bos | place: Iran: Karaj | collected 2018-10
AGGTGTTACAACAGTATCATTCATTATTGTTTGATTAATTGGACAAATCATAGATTCAATTACTTCATTATCATCAGTTGCTGTTATTAAATTTTCATTTGATGTTTTAATTGTTTCTTTTTCTTCTACTATTTTATTTTCTTTTTTCTCTTTTAAAATTACATTTTCTTTTTTTTCATCTTCTTTATCGCTTTCATTAATTTCATTTCCTTAATTTTTTCTTTTTTCTTTATTTAATATTGAAATTCTATTTGCTTCTAAAAATTCTTTTATTCTAATTTCATTTTTAATTTTTTCTTGTTCTTTTTTTTTTTTTTCATCTTCAAATATTTTTTCCATTAATTTCTTCATTTCTTTTCCTTCTTTTTCAATTAATTCTTTTTGTAATTCTCTTTCATGTTGAATATTTTTAATTTGTTCTTTTAAAATAAGAGAACCTTCTCTTTGTTTTTTAATTAATTTTTCTTTTTCTTCTTCACGATATTTTAAATCTTTTAATCTTTCTAATTCCATTAATAAATCTAATTTCTCTTCTTTTTTTTTGTTAATTTCTTCAATTTTTTTCTTATCTATTATTTGACGATCTCTTATTGTTGCAACTTTAGCATATAATACCATTTTATCCATTTGTTTAACATAATCATCTTCTTTTGAAATTATATTTTCATTTTCTAATATTTTCATTGATTCTTCATCTTGAAGTTTTTTCAATGTTTCTAATTGTTTATTTTTATCATAATCTATTATTTTTTGTTTGTGATTTAAAGCTTTTTGTATTTTATTTTTATCAAAAATATTAATTGCTGATGTACTAACATGAATTCTTGGTTCGAATTTTGAATCTTGTTTTATTTTATTGAATTCTTTTAAACTTAAAATTGCACTATCTTTTAATATACGCATTTTAACTCTTGAAATTGCTTTACCTGGGAGTTTATTTGTTGATTTTGATAATATCTATATATTATATTATGAAAAAAAATACCATTTTTTAATTTTTTTTAATTTTTTTTCATTTTGTTTTTTTTTATTTAATTTTTTTTTTCTTTATTTATTTTTTTTAAATATATATTAAATTATGATAATTGAATTATATGAAGTTAAATATTTGTAAATATCATTTTTAAATAAATTATAATATAATTCAAAAAAGAAAATATGGGAAATGTTATAAGAAGAGAAATAGGATATGAAATTGATGATGAAATTGATGCACCGGTTGTTCCAAAAGAATTTGATAATGAAATAAAAATAGAAAAAGAAGAAAATATAATAGAACAAAATAATATGTTAAAATCATTAGAAAATGAAAATGAAGTTGAAGAAGAAGAAGAACCAAAATTTAAATCAAAACCACCAATAACAATTGAAAAAGAAGAAATAGAAGAAGAAGAAAAAGAAGATGAAAAAAAATCTCTTAATTTTTCTGATAATCAAATTGAACAACCTATTATTGATAATAGAAATAGAGGAAATAATAGATATAGTAGAATATTTTTAGGAGCTTATAAAAAAAGAAATGATAAAGTTGAAGTTAGAGAAGATGAAAATGTTAAAGAAGATATTCTTAATCTTTATATTTAGAAATTTATTTTTTTTAACTGTTTTTTTTTATTTTTAAAAAAATAAATTTTTTTTAAATTATTTAATAATTATTTAATTAAAATAAATATTTAGTTAAAAAATAACTAATAATCTAATTAATAAACTTAAAAAACTTATTTTTTCTTGTTCGAAATATTTATTTTTTTCAACATAAAAAATTGTATTAATAATACATTTATTCATTAATGTTTTATCAATAATATTACTATCTAAATTTTTATTATAATCTTCAGATAATTGAGATAATATTGTAAATAAAGTATTATTATCAATTAAATTACATTTTATTATTTTATTATTTTTTAATAACATGAAATCAATATTATCTCCTAATTTAAATTTTTCAGCATTATTAACAAATTGATATAATGATTGAGGATGAGTAAAATCATCTAAATTAAATTTAATTTCATTATTATCATCAATTTCTTCATCAATATTTTCATTATTATTTAATTTTGTATCTAATTCCATTTTATCAAATAATTTTACTAAGTTTAATAAATTTTCATTTGGTACTATTTTATTTTCTCTTATTTTATTTAACATTTGATAATAGAAATTTAAAAATATAAATCTTTTTTTATACTGTTTATCAATTTCAGCTTTTTTAAATAATCTATAAAAAATATCTGTTATTAATGAATAATATTTTCTTAAAATTAAAAATTTTGGTTTTGATATTGAAAGAATAAATGAATTTACTAAAGGAACATCATTAAAATTTAAAAAATAAATTGAAAGAGAAAAAATTAAAATTATACAATTACATAATAAATCATTTGAAGTTAAAATGTTAAGCTCTATAATGTTTTCTTCAATTAAATTATCTATTGTATCTCTATCAAAAATTTCTATTTCATTTTCAATCATTTTATTATAAAGAGGAAATATCATTGACATTTCTTCTTTTGTTAAATTATTTAAATAATGAATATATTTTATTAATAAACAATGATTTATTTCAAAATATTTATATGAAAAATTCACTTTTGTTAAACCATTATCACATAAAACATTTTTTTTTTTTAATTGCCATTTTTCAAATTCAAATAAATCTCTAAAAAATTTTTTTTCCATTTCTTTATGATAATAACTTTCAAATTGGTTAAAATTTATATTAATATCATTTTTATGAAGAGCTTTATAAGAATTCTCTATAAATTCTAAATTTCTAATAACTTTATTTTTTTCATTATTTCTTTTTTTTCTTTGAATAGTCATTGTTATAAATTCTTCAAGTATAGTTAAAGGAATTTTATATAAATCAATTGAATCAAAAGATTGAATAAATCCATGAACAAAAGAATCAAATTTCATTGTTTCTTTTAATTGAGTTAAGAAACTTTTTTCTTCAGAAGTATAATTTTTTATATTATTATTTTCATTAAATTGAATTATAAAACTTCCATTATTTATAATATTATTATTATTATAAATCTTATCAGATGGAGTTAAAAATTCTAAATTGTTATAAAAATATAAACATATTTGAATAATAAAAATATAAAATTCTTCTTGAATTTCTTTATTTTTTTGTTTAATATTATCATCATATTCTATAAAGTTTAAATTATTATCATTTTTATTAATATGTTTCAACTTATCTAATTGAAGATAAAGTCTTTTAATTGCAACATATAAATCATTTTTATCTTTTTTTGAAATTGAACCACCTTTACATAATTTCCTAATCATATTTTTTAAATTATCATTTTTACAAAAATAATGAATTTGTCCTTTTTCAACATCAACACAAATATATTCTTTAAAATTATTACTTTTTTTAATTTTATCTAATTCAAAAGAATCACAAATACCTAAAATTGAACTAAAAGATTTTCCAACAAAAGAAGAATTTCCATTAATAAAAGTATCAAATGATACACTTACATTAATCCAATAATATTGTCCATCATTTAAAGGATAATTTAAATTTATAAATGAATACATTAATAAATTTAAATGTTCTAAATTTTTACTAAAAAATAATATATCTTTTTCTAATATACTCCATATGAAAATTTCTATTATTAATTGAGGTGTCAAATAAGTAAATAATACTTTTAATAAATTATATTGCATAAGTGGATAACCAGAAAGTATTGGAAAAGTAATTTCAGGTGTATTTAATAAATCAAATTTTTTTTTTTTATTTCCAACTATTTCAAATTCATCTTCAATTTTTTTTTCTTCAGAATTAAATTTGATTGGAACAATATTTAAAGTAACAACATGATTAATTGGTGATGGTGTAAAGGCAACCATATTATATAATATTAATTCTAAAGGAATATCTAATATTTCTCTTTCAAATAAATGTTTTATTTGAAATGCTAAAAGTGAAAAAGAATAATAAAATGGAAATTCTGAAATAAAACAAAAACTAATTGGTATTAAATAAATATATTTAACTTTATTAATTTCTTTTTCAAATGTTTTATAAAAATTATAAGCTAAACAATTGAATGATCTTTTACTATTTAAACCTTCATGAGGATTACTATTAAATATAATACAATTTGTTTTTGAAAATTTATCATGTTTAAAATTATCTTTTCTACATAAATAACTTTTTGGTATTTTTGGATATATCATTTCTATTATTTGTTCATTATCAAATGATGATTTTGAATAATTACTAGAAATATCATTTAATACAATTGGATATTCATTAAATATAAAACTATATAAGTTTAAATCTAATTCATAAATTGGAATTTGTGTTGTTTTATCTTGTTGAAATAATATTGAATTACTAATATTATTTTGATTATTTTCAGTTTTTAAAGTTTGAGCTATTAATTCTTTTCTAAATGTTGGAAAATCATATCCAATTATTAAAAATTTATCTATTAATCTTTTTTCTCCTCCATGAAATGGGTATTTTAATAATTTTTTATTTAAATTAGATGTTGTTGTTTCATTTGTGTACATATATTGTTTTTTAAAATATTTAAATCAGAAAAAAATTAATTATTTAAAACTTTTATATATGTCTAATAATATTTGTGATGTCTCAATTGAAATTACTCCTCGTATTAATCAATTATATATGTTTGACTTTGTAGATGAAAAAAATTATCAAAATAAAACAAATTCAAATTTAATTCCAATAGAAAAACCAAAAAAAATAATTAAAAATAAACATGTTACTTTTTCTAAAGTTGAAATTATAAGAGTTGAGAATTATAAAAAATATAATATGAAAATTTCAAAAAATGATTCAATTTTATTTAATGATGATTATAAATGTTTTATATTCTAAAAAAAATTAATAACAATATTATTTCTATAAAATAAAAGTGGAAACTAAATATTTTTATTTAAAAAAAAAATATGTTGTATTAATTAATAAATGTTGGTTTTATATAAATAAAAAAAAAAATTTATATAACTATTATATTAATATATATTATAAAGTATATTTATTTATAAAAGGAAAAAAATTTTTTAAAATATGATTTTTATCTTCATTTTAATTTATAAAATAATAAAAAAACAAAGTATTATTTAATAGTTTCTATTTTTTGATTTTTAGATTCCTGTTTCATATAATCTTTAATAACAGATTTTAAAGCATAATTAGTAACTAACATATCTTTAGTTAAATGTTTCTTTGCAATAGGATCAGTATCATTTTTTTTAAGCCAATCTTCAATAGCACTTCTTTCATAAGTAATTCCATAAGGTGTTACAACAGGATCATTCATTATTGTTTGGTTAATTGGACAAATCATAGATTCAATTACTTCATTATCATCAGTTGCTGTTATTAAATTTTTATTTGATGTTTTAATTGTTTCTTTTTCTTCTACTATTTTATTCTCTTTTTTCTCTTTTAAAATTACATTTTCTTTTTTTTCATCTTCTTTATCGTTTTCATTAACTTCATTTCCTTCATTTGTTGTTTTTTTTTTATCTTTATCTTTATATTCATCATATAATATTTTTGCTCCTATTCCTAAACCAAATCCTACTAATCCTGTTAATACTCCTTTGAATAATGATGTAGAGTTTTTGTCTTCTTTTTTTAAATTTGTCTTTTTCATTTTTTATTTTAATCTTTTTATATCATTATTTCATTTATTATCTTTTTTTTATTTTTAATATAAAAAAAAAAAAATAATTTTAATTATTTCTAATATTCTATTTTCTATTTATATAAAATAAAAATAGCGTTTTAATTTATAATATTTATATTAAAAAAAAATTTACTTTTTCTTTCCTTGATTAAATTGTATTTTCGATAAAATAATTAATAATTGTAACCCATTTTTCTATTAATTCTTCATTTTCACTTCCAAAAACTTCAAAACTTTCATTTTTAAAATAAATCATAAAATTACAAGGATCATGTTTTTTTTTAAAAGCAGGAGTATCAAAAGTATTACTTTTTCTATTATTATCAAAATCAACTAAACAAGCTCTTTTCATTTTATTAAATTTATAAACATGAATTGGAATTTGAGAATTAATAAATTTTTGTTTAGAAGTATAAATTCTTAATTCTATTTTATGACAAGTCCAATATCTTTCAATATATTTTTTAGATATTATTTTTTCTCCTGAAAAAAGTATTTTATCCATTTCACTTTGAAATAAAATTTCATCATTTGAAGAATTTAATAATTTAACATTTATTAAATTATAAATTTTAAATTCAGTTGTTAAATTTCTTAAAAATAAATGATGTGAATTTAAAAAATTTTTACAAGATGATGAATTAAAAATATTAAAATAATTTGATAAAAATGAATTTTCATTTTCTTCTTCAGAATTATCATATTTATGTTTATTTTTAGAATCATTTTCATACTTTTCTTCTAAATAATGACTAAAAGATTTAAATTGTGATTTTGAATGATTACTTTTTAATATCATTCTATTTTTTTTTCTATTCGTTAATAATGTTTCATTTATTAATTCATCATTTAATTTTGAATTAAATCTTGTTACTTCTGAAGTTTTTGGTCTTTGATAATGTTTTTTTTTAACATTATTTTTTTTAGATGAAATAATTTCATTTTTTTTATTTTTTGGAATATGATTTTTTATTTTTTTTTTTATATTATTATCTTTAATTGAAACTTTTACTTTACTTGTTGTTCTTTTAAAAGTATCATTACCATCTACTTTTGTTTCTATTTTATTTTTTTGTTTTTTTTTATGAAAATTTGATTCATTATTATTATTATTTTTTGAAATATTATGATTATTATCATTTTCTTGATTAATAATCTTTCTACTTGATGCAGTACTTGATTTAAATAAAGTATTTAAATCTTTTTTATTTGTATTTTCTTTAGATATACTTGAATTTTCTTCTTCTGGAATTGGTTCTATTTCTATTTTTTGTGATGAAGGTAAATTTACTTCATCTTCATTTTTTTTATCTCTACATTTACAATTACATTCTGTAATATTTCCCATTTTATTTTATTTATTTTTATTTCAAAATATTAATTAATTATTAAAAGGAAAGATTTATAGTAAATAAATAATTTGTTTAAATTAAATAATATTTATAATAAATAAACAAGATTTGAAATAAATAAATAAAACTATTATTAATAAATAAATAAAAATATTTTTCCAAATTATTTACCAAAAATACAAAAATAAATTTTAATCAAGTTTATCAAAAATCATATTTAAATTTTTTTGAGGATTTATATTATTATCAATTTTAGATATAGAATAATTTTTAATTTGATTTTTACAAGGTGAATTATAATCAAATAATGATATAATTTTTATAGGTTTTAAAGTTTGAGATATAAACATAGGAGTTTTCATTTCAGTTGATTCATTACTATCTAAATTTTTAAAAGCTGATAATGGATTATTATTAATATTATTTTTATTTAATTCATTATTATTCATTTTATTAATTTTATAGATATTCATATTACTTTTATAATTTTCATTATTAATATTATTTGTATCATAATTAAATTCATTTTTATTATTTATATTATTATAATTGTTTTCATTAATTAAATTTATATATGAATTTTTAATAACATTATTATTATTAAGTAATTTTTTTCTTCCTCTTTTTTTTGTTTTTTTTGAATGAGTTCTCAATCCTAAAACTTTCCTTATATTATATATATTTATAATAGAATTATTATTTTTTATTTCTTTTCCCAATTTTGAAAATTTCATTTTCTTAAATTTTTCATATACTTTTCTCTTTTCTTCATTACTTTTTTTCATATTTTCATCAACAATTTTTTTTAAATCTTTAATTAAATTATCATCAATATCATTTTTATTTAAATTAAAATATTTTTCTTTATATTCAGAAAACATTTTATTATATTCATTTTCAACAATATTTTTTCTTTTTTTCATTGTACTATTCCAATGATTTTTAATAGTATTATCAGTTCTTCCATTTAATTGATTAGAAATATTTGCCCATTTATTACCAATTCTATTATGTAATATTAATAAAATAATTTCTTCTTCAATTGACCATTGTGATTTATTAATATTTGGTGATAAATGATTAAACCATCTTTCTCTACATTGTTTTCCAATTCTTCCTGGAAAAAATGAAGAAATATAATTCCATTTTGCTGGTCCTTTTTCTTCTACTAATTTTATTAAAAGACTATCTTCTTTTAAACTCCAAGGTCCATTTTGGCAGTTAATTTTTTTATTTTTGGAATTTTTATTTTTTAAATTTGATATTTTTTTATTTTTTGTATTTGATGATGTTGTTGAATTTGTTCTTTTTATTTTCCTAAATTTATTATTATAAATATTATTTTTTATTATATTTTTTTATTTACTTTTGTAAAAAGGAATTTGATTTCTTCATTTTTTAATTTAATAAATTGGGAAGAATTAATAAAAATATAATTTATTTTATATTAAAATATAAAAATATAAAAATATAACAATTTAATTAATATAATATTATTTATTTGAATCATTAACACCAATTCTTCTTACAGAATTAAATATTCTTTTTAAAATATTGTGTTCACAACCATCTTCTTTAAAGCATAATTTATCATATTGATAATGACATCCACATTCACAATTTTCTTTTGCTGTAATAAAAGCAATAATAAAAGCTAATTTAATATTTTTAAATTGTCTTGTATTTTTACCAACATTATTAGAAATATTTAAAGGATCAATAATAACTAATTCTCCATTCATAATTTGAAATTGAAATTTAGAATAAATTGAACTATCATTTGTATTATTTATATCAATTATTCCTTCACTAGGATCAAAAGTATTACCATAATAAAATAAAAAATCATAAAATAAATTACCTAAATTTTTAATAGTAATATCATTTCCTTTATTTTTTTCAATATTAATAAAATTTAATATAAGTAAAATAACACCATATGAAGATAAACCACCTTTATAAGGATCATTTAAAGAAGCTTTAAAAAGTATATTTTTAACTGCCAAAGTCATTGGAGTTAAAATTTCATATTTATCCATCATTTTCTTAATATAATTAACACATTCTACACCATAATGTTTAGGATCTTCAAGTGAAATATCAAGACTTAAATTATTATATTCATTATTAGTAACAATTTTAACTAAAGGAACTTGTGTAGTTCCAATATAATTAATTTTTAAATAAAAATTTTGATTTTTCATATATTTATAAAGAGTAAATAAAGGAGAATAAGATTTAAAATTTGGACAAGAAACAACAATATCAATGTCACTTAAAGGTAAACATAATTTTGTTGCACGTGAACCATAAACTTTTATTTTATAATCATTACCAAGTGATTCTATTACATAATTATTTATTAATGATGTTAATTTTTCAAATATTGGTTGTGTTTGATCAACTGTATTATGAACATAATTTTTAAAGTCTATTAAATCTATTTGTAATTGTTTTATTATATATTCTCTTGAAAATGCACTTCCATCTTCATTTTTACTTACTGTAAATTTTGCTATTAAATTATTATTTGGTAATATTTTTTCTATTGAATTGTGATTTTGAATTAGTTTTTCTTTTATTAATGATATTTTTGATTGAATTTCTTTATATTCATTTTTTAAATTTTGAATTTTGAGATTTTGATTTGAAATTTTATTTTTTTTTTCTATTTTTATTTGCTTGTTTTTCTCAATTTGATTTTCTATTTCTTTAATTTGATTATTTATTATTTGATTATTTTGAATTAATTTTGGTCTATATTCTTCATCAAGTAATTTTAAAAAATATTTTTTATTATAATTTATTATTTTTATATTTTCTATTTTTTGTTTTAAATCTAAACCATTTAAATTTTGAATATTTGATGTTGTATCTAATAATAATATTGGTATTGGTTTTAATTTAATATATGTATTATTACTTATATAATTTTCATTTTTAGGATTTTTTAAAGGTAATTTAACTAAATTATTTTCATCTAATAAATTATAAAATTTTAATTTTTCATTATTCAAATTATTATTTTTATTTTCATTATTTCCAAAAGACATTTTTTGATTAATTAACTTAATAATTTTTTTCACTTCACTTGAACTCACATTTCTATTATTAACCCATTTCTCAATAATTAACTCCAAAGCACATTTATCATTCTTATTTTTAATAACAAAATTAGCATTTCCAATATTAATAAGTGAATAAGCACTTTTTTCTTTATCATTTAATATTAAATGATGTAAAGGTGTATTTCCTTCAATATTATCTTTTTGATTTACATTAATACCTTTTTCAACTAAAGTAGAAATTAATTCTGAATCATTTGAGCCATCATTTAAATAAAATAATGCATTTCTCTTATATTGATCTAAGAAATTTACATCACATTTTGAGTCTAAAATTGTATTCATTAATTCAGTGTCACTTAATTCACAAGAAAGCATTAATGGTGTTTTTATTAGACCATATTCATTTAAGTTATTTTCAATATTTATGTTTGGATTTACATTATATGATAATAAAATTGTTATATATCCTAATGTGTATTTTTTACCTATTTGATATGAAGTTAGACAAGTTAAAAATAAATTTTCTAAACAATTTTTTGTAATATATTTTATGGAATTTTGTAACAATGTTTTAAACATTGTAATATTGTTAACGTCTATACAATTAAGTAAAAAAGGTATTAATGAATCTTCATTATCAATTGTTTCATTATTTGTTGAGCTACTAAAATTACTATATGATTTTTTATCCATCAAATTTAACAAATTAATTATTTTAAAATAAATAATTAAAAGAATAAAAATACTTTTTAAAATTTAATTTTAAATTAATAATATCAAAACTCAAAAAAATATAAAAAAAATAACTAAAAAACATATAATAGTTTTTAATAAGTATTATATCAAACAAAATAATATTTAAATATACATCATTTAAATAATAGTCTAATGAATAAAAAAAAATATAAATAAAAAATTCTCTAAATAATATTTAATAATTTAAAATAAAAATTAAATAAAATTTAAAAAAAAAAAAATAAAAAATTTAAAATTAAAAACTAAAAACCAGAAAAAAAAAAAATGAAAAAACCATTTTAAACATCATATCCAAATTCCTTCATATTAGTCAAATGAACATTAAATTTAATATTAAGACTTCCTTCACTTTGAGTTCTCATAATTTCCCTTCCTTCTCCAGTACTAAGAACAAAAGGAGCATTTCTAATTTCTGGTTTTTGTCCAAGAAACAATCCAAAAATTCCATCAAAAAACTTACTAGAAATAGGAGAAAACATTTGTAAAGTTCTTTCATGAATACCATTAGTAGTAGGAACATAACAAACACCATAAGCTTTTAATACTTCATTTCCAAAAATATTAGAATAAAAACAAGAAATACAAATTTGAGGCCAACCAGTTGGATTAGTACTTTTTAAACTAACTTCAAATGGCATATTCCATATAAAATAATTATTACTTCCTTCACCTTGACATGCACTTTGACTTTGTCCTGTTTTTTGACCTGTTACAATTTGCCAATCTTGACCACATACTATGTCATATTTACAATAAATTGCATCATTTTCAAAAAATTGTGCACTTTCTATTATTCCTTGAATGTGGACTTTAAAACCATCTAATTCGTTTGTTATGTCTTTTGGTGGAAGAGAATTTTGAAATGTATCTGTTTGGTTTTGAAAAGGATTTTGGGAACTTTGAGTAGTTTTTTTTTTACGAGATGGAAGACTATTTTTATTTTTTTTTTAAATTTTTTTTTTTTACTTTTTAGATTTGTTTGTTATTTCTGGACGAGAATCTATTAAGTTACTGTCGTTTCTTTCGTCTAAAGTTGAATCGAAGTTTTCTCTCATTTTTGTTTATTTTTGTTTTTTTTATTTTTATTTTTATTAATTTTTATTTTTTTTATTTTTTATTTGTTTATTTTTTAATTTATGTTTTTTAAAAATATGATTTTTTTTTTGGAGGAAAGGTTTATAAAAGTTTTTTAATTTAATTTTAGATAATAAAAATTCAAACATAAAAAATTTAATTTATAAATAATTAATATTTAAAAAAAAAACAATTATACTTAAAAAATCTTAAATATAATATTTGATTTAAATAAAAATCCATCAAACTAATATTCAAATATAAAATTTGAATATAAAAACAAATAAACCAAATTTCAAAATTCCAAATATAAAAATCAATAATATCAAAAAAAAAATAATTTTTACCAAAATAAATGAATTAACATGATAAAACTAGAAAATAAGTTAATCTCCCGCCTTTAATTAAATTTATTTACCGATATTTAAAATAAAGAATTTAAATTAAAAAAGAATAAAAAAAAACATGTTCCAAGCAAAACTAACAGAAGGAATCCTTTTAAAAAAATTAATAGAAAGTATAAAAGACTTAGTAACAGATATAAATTTGGAAATAACAGCAACAGGAATATCATTACAAGCAATGGATTCATCACATGTAGCATTAGTAACATTAAATTTATCATCAGAAGGTTTTGAAGAATATAGATGTGATAAACAAATGACACTTGGAGTTTCAGTTCAAAATTTAAGTAAAATAATGAAATGTGGTGGAAATGATGATACAATAACATTAAGTGCTGAAGATGAACCAAGTGCATTAAATATAAAATTTGAGAATTTAAGTAAGTTTATATTTTTTTAAAAAAAAATTAAATTTTATTATAGAATTAAAAAAGGAAAGTGAATTTAAATTATCTTTAATTACAATTGATAGTGAACATTTAGGAATACCAGATACACAATATTCATCAATGGTAACAATGTCATCAAGTGAATTTACTAGAATTTGCAGAGAATTATATTCACTTAATGAAACAGTGAATATTGAAACTACAAAAGATTCTATTAAATTTTCTGTTAATAGTGAAAATATTGGAGGTAGTATAAAAATAGAAGAAAATGATTCTAGTAATCAAGATGAACAATGTAATATTCAAGTTGAAGAAACTGTTAATTTAGCTTTTGCTTTAAGATATTTAAATATGTTTACTAAAGCTTCTAGTCTCTCACCACAAGTTACTCTTTATTTATCTGTTGAATTTCCACTTATGGTTGAATATAAATTAGCTCAGTTGGGAATTCTTAAGTTTTATTTGGCTCCTAGAATTTCTGATGATAATAAATAAATAATAGTTATTTAAATTTTTTTTTTCTTGTCCTTTTTTTTTTTCTTGATATTTTATTAATAATTTTTATGATTTTAATTAAATTTTTTTTTATTTATAAAAATTAATTTTTTTTATTATTTTTCGGGTTTTAAAATTAATTTTTTAATTTTTTTTTGGATTATTTTTGAATTATTTTGCATATAAAATTGCTTGTTTATTTCTATACATTTTGGAAATTTGCTTTTATATTTTTCTGTTATAATTCTATGATAGCATAATGAATCTTGTTTTAAAGGTAAATTAATTATATTTTTATCAGATGGAAAATTAATTAATTTTTTCTCACTCATTGAAGGAGAAAAACTTCTTTTTTTTTCATTTTCACTAGTTGCATAATTAGAAAGTGATTTCAAAAATAATCTAGAACTACTTAATTTTAATTTATTTTTAGATGAATTTGTAGATGATGATGAATCAGAAGAAAAATTAAAACCCTTAATTCTTTTTTTTATTTGAGGTGAAAAAATTCTTTTTTGATTTTTAATATTAAAATGTGTTAAAGGAGAATATGAAATTGGTCTTTTTTTTTTCTTTTTTAAATGTAAATTATCTAAATTTATTTTAATATTACTCATTTTTAAATCTCTAATATGAAATTTATTTTTAATTGGTTTAACATAACAATTAATATAAGGATCATTATTATGTTCAATAACACATTTATTATAAGTTTTAGGGCAATTTTCAATAAAAGCATCTAAATATTTATTTCTTGTTTTAATCATTGATTTTTTTTGTAAAATTTTAATTTCTTTAATTCTTTCTTTTATTAAATCTAATTGTTTATTAGATTCAATTTTAAATTCTTGTAAAAAAAAATTAGGAACTTCCTTTTTAAATTTTTCCATATTCATTTCAAAAACTTCTGATTTATCAACAATACATTTAACATCAAAAATATAATTTGATAAATTAGAATTAAATTCAACATCACCAAAAAATTCACCTGGACCTAAATTAAATAATTTATATTCAATTTCTTCTATATAAGATTGTTTTAATTCAAAATTTCTTTGAGTTGTAAATCTTAAATTATTATCTTTTCTTATTATAGTTAAATCTAAAAAAGGAAGACTTTTTCTATTTGAAAATAAACTTAATGAAAAAATTCCACTTCTAATAATATAAAAAGTTCTAAAAGGATCTCCTTTATGAATTATAATATCACCACTATTATATCTTTTCATTGTTGTAAATGATAAAAAATTTTCAAAAAAATAAGTTCCAATAAATTTTTGTAATACATTTAAATTTTCTAAAAAATATAATATACTTGTTTTTTCTAAAACATCTGTTCTTTCAAAAATTAAAGTATAATCAGTTTTTGATAATAAACCTAAAATACATTTTGTTTTTGCTTCTGCTTTAAATAATCTTTTTGATAATTTATTTTTTAATTGATTAAAACCTAATTGATTTCCAGTTTTTTTTTCATAATATGATTCTTTTATTGAATTTATATTTTTAATATTAGGTTCATATAAATTATTTTCAGATATTAATTTTTCTTTATTCTTATCATTTTTTTTATTTAATATATTTTTATAAATTTTTACTGTCCCTTCTATTATTATATACATATTTTTTATAGTATCATTTATATTCCATATTAATTCTCCTTTTTTATATTCTTTAAATTTTAAATGAGTTGTAATACTCCAAACCATCAAATTACCATATATTTCTTTTCTTATTATATTTTGAAAAAAATCAAATGTTTGAATATAAAAAAGAATTTGTTCATTCATTATATTTGTTCTTTTTATTTCTGGATGATATATACAAAAATTTATTACGTCTTTTCCAGTTGTTTTAGAAGTCATTTGCATTTTATTTATTTCATTATAATTATAATAAAATTTAAAAAAACATTCATTTCTTTTTTTTTTAATAATTATATTTATATAAAATCTAATAAAAAAGGGTATTTATATTTTCTAAATATTTTTTATATAATTATAAAGAAGTTTTCTTTTTAATAAAATTGAATTATTTAATGAATTTGGACAATTTAATATTTTATTATTTGAATTATTAATATTATTTTCAATTTTTCTATTTGAATTTCTAAAACTAGAAATAGAATTTGATTTGATATTCTTTAAAATTTTACTTTTAGGATAATTAATAAATCTTTTTTTAAAGAAATTAATTTTACTTCTAACATCTAATTTAACAATATTCTTATTATTACATTTCGTTAATCCTAAATTAAAATTCTTAAAAGGTTTATTTATTAAATGTATCATACTATCATTTAATCCAATACTTTTTTTAGTTAATTCAATTTTCTTTTTCATTGAACAATTACTTCTTTCTGTTTCATTTATATCAAGAGTAGAATAAGATTTATTAAGATTTATACTTTCACTTTTATTGTGAATATCTTTTAAAGTAAATGATCTTAATATAGTATTTATTTTTGGAATATTTTTCTCTATTTTAAGTCTTTCAAGTGAAAATAAACAATCATTTGATTGATTTTTATGATTTGAAAATGAATGATATGAATGAATTTTTGAATTAAAAAATGTAAACTCGTTTGGAATATATTTTGGGATTTGTAATTGTAATTTATTGTTTAATTGGGAATTACTTTTATTTCTTTTTATTAACCTTTTCATATTTAATATTGTAAAATTTAATTCTTTATCTGGATTGTTTGATGGATAATAAGATGAATCAAGTAATTGTTTTAATTTTTCTTTGAATGACATTAATAATTATATTTTGAAATAATTAATTTTCAAAAATTAAAAAAAATAAATTAATAGATATTTATATTTTTAAATATTAATTTGATAAGATTTTAATTTATTATAAACTCAATTTTATTTAGAAAAAAATTTTAATTATACTATTAGAGATTTAAAAATTATTTTATTTTTATAATTTATTTTAAATATTAATTGGGTTATTTATTCTAAAATGTTTAAAAATTAATTATTTATATATACCACCTTTTTATATTTTTATTTTATATATAAATAATATGAATTAATCTTCATTTTGATTTTTTTTTTCATTCTATCATAAAATTTTATTATGAATTGAATTGTTTTAAAAAATAATTTAATATGAAAATAAATGTTTTTGATATTTGAATATTTTTTAAAATGAATTACCTTTAATTATCCATTTCAATATAATTAATAAATAAAAAAGCATGTCATCAACTTCAATAAAGTAAGCCAAATATAATTAATCAAAAATATTTTTATAACGAAAAAAAATTAGCAATAAAATATTTATTGGAGGAATAGCAAAGAGCATTAGTGAAAGTAAATAAATAATAAATAACAAAAAATAGAAGATTTAAAAGAATATTTCGAGAATAAATTTTGTCCAATTACAGATTGTGTTATAATGATAGATAAAAACACAAGTAAAATAAAACAAATTATATAACAAAAAAAAAAAAAATAGATCATCGAAGAGGATTTGGTTTTATAACATTAAAAGATTCAAATATGGTAAACGAAATATTAAAAACTCAACCTCATTTTATAAATGGTAAAAAAATTGATTGTAAAATTGCAATACCAAAAAATAAATTAAACAACACAAATGAAAATATAATAAATAAAAAATCAAAGAAAGAAAAAGAAAAAAAAATTAAAAATAACAATTCAAATATAACAAATAATCAATCATCATTATATTTTAGAAAACTTTTTGTAGGTGGTTTACATCCTTCGTTAAAAACAGAGGCTTTAATTGATTATTTTAGTCAATTTGGTGAAATAGAGAAAGGGATAATTATGACTGATAAAATAACTGGTAAATCAAGAGGATTTGGTTTTATTATTTTTTCAAAAAAAGAAACTGTTGATAAAATTATGAGTTATAGTAATTGTCTTTTTCTTTATGGAAAATGGATTGAGTGTAAAAGAGCTCAACCTAAAAATCATAATATGAAAATGTTAAATGATAATGTAAGTTTTCCTAAGTTAAATTATCAAAATAATTTTCTTTTTTCTAATGTTATTAATGAGAAATCTTTTGATAATAATAATGATATTATATTTAGTAATGATAATTTAGAAAAGTCTAATAATAATATTTTTAATGAGAATGTTGAGTCAAATAAAAATTTATTTTTATATCAAAATTATATTCCAAAAGAACAAGTTAAGTTATTTGCTAAGAATAATGAAAATTCATTTATTAATGAAAAGAAAAATAATTTTGAAAATGATACAAAAATTAACAGTTTAAAGAATAATTATAATAATTATAATAATATTAATAATAATTTATTATATAATAATAAAAATAAATTCAATGAAAAAAAAGAAATTAGAAATATAATAAAATATGAAAAAGATAAATCAATAAATAAAAATGGAGAAAAAGATAAAAATTTATTAAAATTAAATAATAAAGATAATAAAACTCAATTTCAAGATTATTTTAATAATTATATAAAAAATCCTTCATCATATAATTATTTCCATTATAAATTATTGGATTCAAATGGTGAAGAAGTAACGAAATTAAATAATTATAATAAAAAGATAGGAAAAATAAGATTATTTCCTGAAGAATTAAATGACTCTTTTGAAAAAAATAAAAATAGTAATTCTGAAAGTTTAAAATCAAATAAAACAAATACAATATCATCTGATAATGAAATTTTATCTGAACAAATTGAAAAAAATAATATTAATGATAATAATATTGAAAGTTTATTTGGTTATGATAGAAATAAAAAAGATAAATCAAGAAGTTCTGGTTATTCAAATGAAAGTTATAAACCATATTAAATTTTTTTATCTTTTTTCACTCATAATTGTCATTATAATAATATTCAGTTTAATTTTATTATAATAAATTGATCAAATAGTTAATTTATTTTTATGTATTCTTAATTTTTATATTAACGCTTTTCTCTTAGGTTTAATTTAGTATTAATTTTTATAAATCAAATCTTATTTACTTATAAATATTGCATAATTAAAAGTGTAAAAATATATAATTGATTTAGCAACAAATATTGTAAATAAAAATAAATATAATTTAATATTTTATGTTGCTTTAAAAATTTTAATAATAAAATTATTATTTCCTATTAAAAACAATGTTATAATATTGTAAAAAAAACTTTTTGTAAATTTCTAAAAAAATTAATTAATTAACTATAAATATTTAAAAAAATGTCTTTATATGATGATAATGCAAAAATATATATAGGCCATTTACCAGATAATATATCAGAAAGTGATATTGAATATTATTTTCGTCCATATGGATATATTAAAACAATAAAATTAATTCATTCATTTGCATTTATTAATTATGGAAATAATGATTCAGCAAATAATGCAATATTAAATATGAATAATAAAATAATAAATGGAAAAAAAATAATTGTTCAACATGCTATTAATAAAAATAAACAAAATAAAAACATATCAAAAAAATCAGATAATGATGAAGATAGTGATTCTTCAAATAAATCAGATTTATCTGAAAAAAATAAAATAAATACAATTATTCCTGAATGTAAATATTGTGATAAACAAGGTCATTGGATAGATGAATGCCAATTATTCTTTAAATATTTAAAGAAAAAAAATTCAAAAGATTTTTTTAAAGAATGTTTTAAATGTGGTTCTAAAGAACATTTAGAAAAAGATTGTCCTATTTTAAATAATAAAAATAGAAGTAGAAGTAGAAGTAAAAGTAGAAGTAGAAGTTATAGTAGAGAAAAAATAATGAGAAAATATTCTGATTCATATTCAAGAAGTGATTCCTATAATTCAATGAAAAAAAATAATATTAGAAAATATTCTTATACAAATTATTATAATAATGATAAGGATGATTCATATTCTTCTTATTCAAGTGATAATTATTCTAGAAGTCAAACTTTATAAAGATATACTTAATTATATGATAATATATAATAAAATATAAAAAAAATAATAAAAAAAAGAAGAAAATAAAAAAATAAAAACATAAATAATAAAAAATAAAAAAATAAAGAAAATCAAAAATAAATAAATATCAATAAATTATAAAAAAAAAAATTTAAAAAAACTAATTTAAATAAATATTATAATCTATTATTGCTTGTTAGTGAACTTATTCCAAATAATTATACACACAATAAATAATATAATAACCACAGCAATAATAACATATATTCTAATTTTTCTCCATCTTTCTAATCTTTTTACTCTAGAAGCAGTATCAGCAAAAACCATAGAATCATGACTTAATTCTTCAGCTTTTTCAACAATAAGTTTAATTTTATCTCCTCTTTCATTAACAATTTCACTAGTAGAAATAACTTGTTTATGCATACTTAATAAATTTTCTTTTAAAGAACTTATACTATCATCTAAATTTTTAGAATCAGAATTATATTTTTGCATAATTTCAATTAAATGTTTCTGAAATTGATTATTTAAACCATATTGTGTATAATTTGAAAAATCAGTTTGATATTGAAAAGTTTTGAAAAAACTTTCTGATGTTTTATCTAAACAAACTATTGCTGCTTCTTGAGGATAAGATTTTTCACATAAGAATAAAAATGTTACTTCTGATTCATTTTTATAAAAAATATTATATGTGTTTTCAATTGTTAAAAGTCCTTTATTTTCTGTACATTTTGATAATGTTTTTAAACATATTGTTGTAAATGTTCCTTTATATTCTGAATAATCACATAATGGTTTATTTTTTTGAGCAATTAAACCATAAATTATTGACATTTTTTTATTAAAACAATAAAATCTTAAAAAAAAAAAATCAAAAAGAATAAAATTAATTTTTTTTATTTTTTTAAATTTCATCTTTTATTTATTTATTTTATTGATTTTCAGAAATTTTTTTATTAATATTGAATTTCAAATATTAAAAAATATTAAAATTAGATTTATCATTTAAATAATGAATAAAAAATACAATAATAAATAATAAATTATTTAAAAAAATAAAACTTATAAAAAAAATTAAAAAATGTTATCACCAAATAGGACAATGTATAATTCAAATTTAAGTAAAGCTGGATTAACAACAATGGGTTTTTTTCCAAAAAAAACAAAGACAATAAGTCAAATAAAAAGAGATAATCAGCAAACAAGACAATCAACATATCATTACATAGATTCAATGTATAGAACAGGAAATAATTTTAAATACAATTTAAAAAAACCACATCAAGGGACTCATAGAAGTCATTTAAATTCAATGGAAGAATTAGTAAGAGAAATGGCAAAAGTTTGTCCTAATGATTTAAGTAAATATAATGCTATTAAAAATCAATGTGATATTATGAGAATTCAATTAAAGGATAATTATAATAAAATAAAATATGAATTAAATACTGAAATTGATAATTTACAAATGAAATTTAATTTAGAATTGGGAAAACAAAAAATTAGAAATAGTAAAATTAATAGTCAAATGAAAGAATTAAATAAAGAAATATTAGAAAGTCAAAATTTGGTTTCTGAATTAAAGGAAAGGATTAATTCTTTGAAATTAAGAATTGATGGGAATGGAATGTTTAACGAAGATGGTTTACCTTTTTTAAATACTAAAATTGAATAATATTTAAATATAAATTAATATTTTTTTAATATTAATAAATAATAAAATAATTTTTATATTTTGTTAAAAAGAGAAAAAATAATTTAAAGATTTTATAAATATTTATCAAATATTTTATTAACTTATTATAAATTATCTTTTGTTTTCATAAAATTTATGATAAGAGTAAATAAATAATTATAATATTGTATAATAAAAATATTTCAAATTATTAAAATATCTAAATTATTAAAGATAGACAAAATAAAGGAATTTTATTTTTATTCAAATAATTATTAAAAAATAAATGCGTAATGCAACAATATATACTACTAATTTGTAAAAATTCATAATATTTTTAGGCCTATAATTAGAAAAAAGAAAAAAGCACATAAAGAAAATTCAAAAAATTCAAATCTCTTAAATCAATTTATTAAACCAAAAAAAAAGAAATCAAGAAATAATTTAAATATGACAAATTATATGTCTAAAAATAATTTTCTAAATTTTACTTCAGTTTTAAAAGAAAGGAATTCAAAAACATTTTCAAGAGAACCAAGTGAAAAGAAAAGTAAAGCAAATTTAACCTTAAATAATAGTTCAAATAAAATTCAAATAAGTCAAACTGAAAGAAGTTATCTTAGCAATAATATCATCAAAAATAATTATTCAGAAAATAATAATTTAGAATATAAACACAAATCTTCAAAAGATAAAAATAATAGTCAAAAAAATATGAATTTAATCAATTTTCTTAGTAAAAATAGTGATAAATATGAAATTAAAATAATATATGATAAAAAAAAAAAGAAAAATAATAATTCTAAATCTAATAGAAATGATAAATTAATTTTAAAACTGTTAGATAATGATAATTCATCAGAAGAAGAAAAAAGTGAAAAAAATATAAATAATACAGAAGTAAATAATGAAAATAATAATTTTAATTATGATTTTGACAATAAAATAAATAAAGAGTTACCACCAATGATAAAGCCAATATTTAGTAAAAGACATAGTATTTATTTTAATCCAAAACAAAAAATAAATGAAGAACCAATAACACAAAGAAGACAGTTAAAAAAATATTTAAGTTCAAAAGGAATAAAGTATATAGGTAATAGAAATATATATCAAAATAATTTTTTTAATTCATCAAATGATGCAATTAGTACAGATACAAATTTAGTAAATAATAAAACTTATACTACAATAAATACAAATAATACATATCTTGAAGGAAATTATTCATTACAAACTTTATTTAATAGAAATTTTAAAAAAAATGAATTAATAAAATTAGGAAAAAATGATATAAATAAAAATAAAGAAAAAGAATTATTAAAATCAAATTCAGAAAGTGATAATAATAATAATAATAGTAACAGTAATAATATTAGTAATAATAATAGTTTAAGTAATAGTATTATTAATAGTAATAGTAATAATAAAAGTAATTCTATTACTAAAAGTGATAAAAGTAGTAGTAATCAAGAAAAAGATAAACAAAATGATAAACAAAATGAAATTGATAATATGAATAAAAATAAAGGTAGAAGACAAAGTGTTTTTTTAACAAAGTTAAAAAATAATATTCTAAATAAACAATTAAATAATTTCAAAAAAAAAAGAAGTCAACAATTAAATAGTACATTTAATTTAGGTGATGATAAATCTTTTGATGAAATAGATCCATTAAATAAAAGTTTATTAAATAATTCTCCACTTATATTAAATCATAGTGATTTAAATTATAAATTACATAAAAAAGGACCATATGAATATAATACTATTAATATTAAAACTGCTAAAAAAATTTTTAAAAAACAATTATCAAAAATACCAGAATTATCTTTAAATCAAGAAAAAAGAAAATCATACTTAATGAGTGAAATAGCTAAAAATTCAAATCCAAATATTAATAATAATTCAAAAGAAATATTAGATAAAAAAACAAAAGGAATAAAAAAAACTAAAACACCAGAAAAAAATGGATTAATATATTTTAAAAAAATTATAGATAAAATAACAAAAATTAATTCATTAGATTCATATGATAAAGGAATGGATGCATCATATTCTCAAATAAGTACTGAAAAAAATATTCAAAACAGAAAAAAAGAAAGAAATAAAACAGTTTTAACTTTAAGTTCTATTAATTTTTTAAATTTGAGAACTAGTTCTGTTAGAAATTCTAAGAGTAATATTTCAAAATTAAGTAATTTTAAAAAAAAAAATTTTATTCAATTCTTTCAAAAAGATATTAATTTTGATGAAAAAGATATTTCAATAAATAATATTAAAGATGATTTAATTGTTAAAACTACTTCTTATATTGATAAAATATCTTCTAATAATAAAATATCAGACAATTTTCTTACTATAATATTAAATAAATATCATAACTATGATAAAGATGTAGAAAATTATATTCTTATAACAAAAGAAAAAGATTTATTCAAAATTGAAAAAAAAATAATAAAAAAAATGAATTATTATGTGATTAAAAATAATTTTATAAATAATGTAATTAATATTTTGTTAGATTATTTTAAAATATCATTATATGATCAAATATTTAAAGGAAAATATTTAGAAACTGATATAGGAGAGGAAAAAATAAAAAAAGATAATCTTTTAATAAAGAATTTTACTATTAATATTAGAACCTTAAATACAAAAAAAAAGTTTAAAAAAGCTTCATTAAAAAATAAAGTATTATTTAAACGTCCATCATTATATTTAGACAAAAAATGTTTTAAATTTTTTAATTATTTATTAATAAGAGATAATCCAATTTTTTATGATAAAGATATTAATATTCATGAATTTATTGAATCATTACATATAGGAAAAAAATTGAAATTAAAAACAATAAAACCAATTGTTAATTCATATTATGAAAAAAAAAATACAATTCATTCAAGATTATCTTCAAAAAATAATGTAAAATCATCAAAAACTGTAAATATTAAAAATAATAGTTCAAAAAGAATTATACATCTTTCAAAACAAAAAATAAATATTTTATCAGAAACATTTTATGAAAGGAAAAGAAATTCATTTTTAAATCATAAAATATATTCAAGAGAATTAAAAAACAAATTAAATGAAAATATAATTTTTAAAAAAAAAAATGCTGCATTATTTATTTCACCTAATAATTATACAGAACATAAACCAGATTTAATAAATTTTCAATTAAGAAAAGAAGATAAAAATTATACAGTTTTAAAAACAATGAAAATAAAAGAAGATATTTTAAAAAGTTGTTCAAATTACAAAGATGTATTATTTTTATATATAAAAGATAATAATATAAATGGATTTAAAAAAATTTTTGAAAAATATAAATCAAGTACAGAAATAAAAGATAATGAAGGAAATACTTTATTAAATGTTGCTGTTCAATGTGGATTTAAAAATATAGTTTCTTACTTACTTTATTTAGGTGCTAATCCAAATACTCAAAATTTTAAATTAAATACTCCTCTTCATTATGCTTTATCTTATCAATATTTTGATATTGCTGATATTTTACTTAAAAATGGAGCTAAAGAAGAATTTCAAAATGAAGAAGGATTAACTGCTTGGCAATGTGTAAATTCACAAAAAAATAATATTAATGAAGAAGAAATGTAAAATAGATTTTTTTTTATATATATTTTTATTTTATCAATCAATATTTTATTTTTTATTTGCTATTTTTATTGTAGAAAATTTTTAAAGTGAAACATATTTATAATCGAATTTTATTTTTTTGTTTAAAAAAACAATTATTATATTTATTTTCTTTCATAAATTTAAAATATAAAAAAAATTTTTTTTAATAAAAAAATTTAATATTTATATAATTTTTACTATCAAAAAAAAAATATAATATTAACAATAATAAAAATACTATTTCATAGAA
>JAEEGK010008194.1_pt1 | contig 24724 bp, 24 predicted proteins | sample 8958771 | NCBI WGS metagenome assembly JAEEGK01 (sample SAMN16246547, study PRJNA631951) | gut metagenome | biome: gut microbiome; feature: rumen; material: SC-attached | host: Bos | place: Iran: Karaj | collected 2018-10
AATAAAAATTAATTAAATATCTTTTATTTTATTATTTATTTTATATTTTTTTTTATTTTAATTACAATTTTTTTGATATTAATCGTTATAAATTGAAAAAAAAATATAAATTTTTGACAAAAATAAAAAATCAAAATTAATAAAAAATTTAAAAAAAAAAATTTTTTTAAAAAAAAAAAATGTTAAATGCTTACGCAACACCTCAAATATTTATTCAAGGTCGTATCTTAAATGCAAATGGTTTTAACAGTGATGAATTATACATAAAATATAAAATAGTTATAAATTCCAATTTTTCATTAATAGATGGAATATTAAAAGGAGAAACATTTCAATGTTTATCATCAGGTCAAGAAAATGTAAATGTAGTTCATTTTGATCAACCATTATTTTTAAATTTAGCATGTAAAAGTATAACAGGTTGGCCAAAAATTTCAGTTGAAGTTTGGAGTAATGAAATGGATTCTAGAAATTGTTTATTAGGATATGGGATTGGTTTTTTTCCTGTTAAGAAAGGTTATTCTAAAATGTGTATTCCTTGTTGGAGACCAAGTGAAAATGTTAATTCTACTTTTGGAGAACTTTTTTTAGGGAATAATGCTGAGTTTGTTGATAAAAGTGCTATTTATTCTACTAATGAAAAATTCGGTGTTAATTCTATTTCTACTGGACAGGTTAATTTAGAAGTTGAAATGATTTTTAAGGATTTTTATTTACATGGAATTGAAATTTGAAATATTTTTTTTTGGTTTTTTTTTAGTTTTTTTTAATTTTTTTTGAGGTTTTGGTTTTTTTTAAGATTTTTTCTCTTCTTTTTTTTTAGGTTTTTTTTTTGTTTTTATTTGAATAATGTTTGTTTTTATTTTAATTAAGTTTATTATTTAAAATTTATTTTAAAATTATTTGTTTTATTTATATAGATAAAAAAGTTTTTATTTAAATATACTTTTATTTTTCATTTTTTTTTATATAAAAATTTTTTACTTTTCATTTCCTAATTAATTATTATTTTTGAATATTTGGATTCTGATAAATAATATTATTTATTTGTTCTTCATTAATATTATTATTATTTGATTTTTTATTTTCAATTTCTTCCAAATCATTTTTCTTATTTAAAAGCATTTTATTTTTTGTATTATCATTTAAAATATTACTACAACTATTATATTTATTAAATTGAGGAATATTTTCATTTTTAATTACTCTTTCATTACTTTTATTCCTTTTTTCAAATCTTAAATTGTTAAATTCACTTATATGTTGATTTTTCTTTTTATTTATTATTTGATTATTGTTAAAATTATTTAAATCATCTTCATCATCAATAAAATTATAATTAGAAGGATTTAATTTTGTTTTATATTTTGATGCATCATTTTCATATAAAATATAATTCCTTTTTTTTTCTTCCATTTTTAATCTATTTTTAATAGAATCTTCATATAATCTTGTTGTAAATGCTTGAATTTGTTTTTTAGTACCTTTTTTTATTTTACACATATTAATTTCATCATCTTCTAATTTTTTATTTAATTTATTTTTTTCATCTATTAATTTTTCTAATTTTTTATTTACTTTATTTTCATAATTTTTAAATCTATTTTGATAAATTTCTTTCCATTCTTTTTCATTATATTTTTTATTATTTTTATAATTATTTTCTTCATCTAATTTATTTTTCATAATTTCTAAATTAATTTGAGCTTCAATTCTCCTATTTGCATCTTCAATTAATCTATTAAATGCTTTTATTCTATCAACTTCATCAATTTTTATTTTATATTCATCTATTAATTTATTTATTCTATCTTCTCTTATTTGTCTTTTATATATATCAAATTTCATTCTTTCCATAAAATGTTCATCTTTATTTATATGTAATAAATTATAATCTTTTGTTAAATTATATTTTAATTTTTGAATATTATAACATTCATAATTTTTTTTATTAAAATATAAATTTGATTTTGAGATTTTCATTTTGTCATTATTATTTTGATTTATTGTTTTTCTCTCTGAATTATTTTTAAACACTTGTTTTTTATTAGTATAAAAAATATTATTATTTATTTGTTCATTTTCTTCATTTAATGGATTAATTTCAGGAATATCTTTATGAGGATCAAAATTTTTATTTAATAATTCTTGATTTGATTCATTTTCATATTCTTTTTTATAATTCATTTTTTAATATTCCTCTTTTTAAATTATTTAATATTTTATTTACTACTTATTTTTTTTGAATAAAAAATAAATGGAAAAAAATTCAGGTGAAAAAAATTATAATTCTATTTATAAAATAATACAAAACCAAATAAAAGATTATGTTATTAATAAATTTATTTCAATTATTTCATTCCAAAATAATGAAATAAAAGAAATAAAAAAGACTAATGATATACTTAAAAAACATTTAATATATCTTTTAAAGAAAGTTTTAATAAATCAAAAAATTCAGAAATACAATATTAATCATTCAAATTCACAAAATAAAAATATATTAAATTCCTCAATGAAATTAACAGAATTATCAAAATATACTCCAACAGATTATCATAATGTTATAACAAATGACAGTATTAGTTTTAGAAGTTCAAGTATTGATAATAAAGTTAAAAACACTTTAAAATCAATAATGAATAAAGGAAAATTAAATGAATCATATATTTCTCAAAAAAATATTCCTATAAGTAAAGAGATTATTTTTAAAAAAAATCATCATAAAAGTAAAAGCCTTCTTTTATCTGAAAAAAAAATAAATACATCATTATTATATCTTAGACAAAATCAAAAATTTATTCCATCTAATTTAATACAAAAAGCTTCAAGTGAAAAAAATGATAATAATTTTCTTAAATTAAAAATGAGGAATTCTGAAAAAATGTATCCTAAATATAAAAAGAGAATATTTAAATTTAAATATTCTGAAAAAAGTTTGGCTAGTTATAATTCTGATGAACCTATTAATAATACAAAAACAAATAAAATTGAAGAACAAAAGAATTTAGAAAAAATCTATAAAATTAGAATTATTAAAAATCCTCATTCTCATAGATCTGGTTTTTTAATTAATAAAATTTAGTTATTTTGTATTAATTAATTATGAATTCATATTTAAATATTTATTTAATATATTTCCCAATAAGTTACTATTTCAAAAAAATTTTAATTAAAAAATTTTTTTAATAATAGAAAAGAAAGTACCCTTTAATTATTTATTAATAGAAAATATTTCATTATTTTTTTCTTTCAAATGTTTATTTTTTTTGACTGTATTTATTATATTAATTAATTTCTTTAAATCATTTAAAACTATACTTGTAGTAAAATTTCCAAAAAGTGAATTTTTTGAATCATTCATTATTCCCAAATATGCATTATTAATTTCATTATCTATATCAATAACAATATCATCATAATTAATGAAATATTTTTTAAAACAAATCAAAATTTTATCGTTTTTTATTAAGAATTTATATAATAAAGAATCATCAATATACATATTTTTATTTTTTATATTTAAATTTTCCTTAATTAAATTAATAATATATTTCCTTTCTTTAAAATCTATAGTATATAGAAATAAATTATTAAAATCATTTAAATTAATTATATCATTCTCATTTTTAATAAGATTTAATATTAATCTAATTTTTTGATTATAATTCTTATTTGAAGTTATTATAAAAGAAAATAAAACCTTTTTAAAATTAATAAAATTATTTCTTTCATAATCAAATAATAAAAAAACATTATCAATGAAAATTTGATCCTTTTTTATATTAATAAGTCTCATAAATTCTTCTAAAGTTTCTTTACTAATAAATTCATTTTTATCAATAAACCATCTATACTCTTGAATAAAACAAATCAATTGTTCAATTATAAAAGATTTATGTAACCATAACCATTTTATATTTTCTGATTTTATTGCATTTTTTAAAGAACTATTATTTTGTTTTATAGATAGTAATCTTTTTAAAAGATTTTCTTGAGGTTGAGATTTTTTTAAAAGAAAAGTAGCTGATTTATATGTTTTAATTTTATTTCCATTTTTTAAAACATATGTTGCTAAAAAATTACTTTTAATCTTTCCTTTTGATGGTTTATAATTAAATAAATCATCTTTTTTATTTTTTTCATATTCATCTATTTTTTTATTTAACTTTTCTATATAATTATCAAAAAAATTTTGAAGGTTTGATTTTTTTTTATTTGTTCTATTAGTTGATAAATCTAGTGTTTTATCATTTATATCATTATTATTTATTTTTTTTAAATTTTTCCTGTCTTCTATTGAAATAGGATTTAAAAATTGTTTTATTTTTGTAGAATGAGGAAAGAAGTGGAATGAAGAATTATAATTAGTTGTTTGAGATTTATTTACTTTCCTTATAATAATTTCCTTTTCTTTATTCATTGAATAATTAAATTTTGATTTTTTTTTTGAAAATAGAATATTATTTTGACTATTTGATTTAAATTTATTTTTAAATAATTGATGTTTTGAAATATTATTTGTCAAAAAATTTGATTCATTATAAAAAGACATTATAATATAAAAAAAAGATATTAGAGAATATTATAAAACATTAAACTCAAAAAAAAAAATAACTAAATAAATAATTAAATAAAAAATATAAAAAATAACATATTATAAAAAAAATGTTAAACACAATCATAACATTTCTAAAACAAAGTGGAATAATTCTATTAATTCTCTTTTTAATATTCATATTAATGATGTATTTTAATCAAGATCACATAATGTATGTAACAGAAGTAAACGGATTAAAATATCCCTCAAATAATCCAATTCCATATCAAAATCCATCTCAATTAAATTTAAATTACAAAGAAGTAATAATAACAACAAAAGATAAAATAAAACTTTATGGTTGGTTAATTTACAAAGAAGAAAAACCACATAAAACAATAATTTATTTTCATGAAAATGCAGGAAGTAAAATATAAAAAAACTAATATAAATAAAAAAAAATATATTTATAATTATTTAGATATTGGATTAAGAATGCCATTTCTTCGTTATATAATTGATAATTTAAATATGAATTGTTTATTAGTTGGTTATAGAGGATATGGAAAAAGTGAAGGAATTCCAAGTGAAATAGGATTAAAAATTGATGGTGAAGCAATTTCAAATTTCGCTTTTGAATATAATGAAATATCAAATAATTATATTGATAAAAAAAATATTTATTTATTTGGAAGAAGTTTAGGTGGTGCTGTCGCAATTCATGTTGCCGTTAATTGTAATTTTAAATTTAAAGGTATTATTATTGAAAATACTTTTTCTAGTATGGGTGATTTAGTTGATCAATTATATCCTATTTTAATTTATTTTAGGAAATATTTATTGAAAAGTAATTGGGATTCTAAAAGTATTATTTCTAAAATTAAGTTTCCTGTTCTTTTTTGTAGAAGTGAAAAAGATGAATTAATACCAAAATCACAAATGGATTTGTTATTTAATTTAACTAATAATTGTAAGTTTAAAGATTATTATGTTATTAAAAATGGAAATCATAATGAAGGGTATATTAGTGATATGAACGGATATGCTAATGCTCTTAATAATTTTTTTAAGAAATGTGAAGATGATTATAGTGATGATAATGAAGTTAAGAAAGATAAATGAAAAATTATTTAAAATTATTTAAAGATTGTTTAAATATTTTATTTTTTTTTTAAAATAATATTTTTTATTTAAATTAATCAGGGCTTTATTTTATTTTAATAATTAATTATTAATTAAATAAATTATGATTAAATTATATTCATTATATTATTGAATTAAATAAAATATTTATTATAAAATAAACGAATATATCGTTTCATTTTATATCAATATTACAAATAAAATAAATATAAAAATCATTTAATTAAAAAAAAAATGAAACATTCAATAATAAATTTTTTAATAATAATCCTAATAAAAAAAACCATTTCTCAAATTCAAACCTTTAACATAACATCAATAAATTTTTCAAGTCAATGTTGTGGATTATTAAAAAACTTTTCATTTACTCTTAACTTAGATTCAATTAGTTTATATTCCTCAAAATTAGACAACATAATTTATTTAGAAAGTGAAGATCTATATGATTTAGAAATGAAAATAAATACAACATGTTTTTTAGAAATAAATTCATCAAAAATAAATTGTATAACAAAAGAAGATGTATCTCTTTTAGCAAAAGGACCTTTTAGAATCCCAACATATGATACAGAAATAATTTTTCCATGTAAAAATAATAAAAATGAAAAATTTAATTGTCAAATTAATCCTTTTGATATTGAAGATAATGTTGGTTATTCTTATAGTGCAAGTATATATAAAAAAGAACAAATTTCTCCTCAAATTTTATTTAAAAATCAAAATTCAAAAAAATTTTTTGTTATTCAATTTGATTATTATAATGGATATAAACCAATTGTTTTTGTAAGAGGAAAAAGGACATATTGTTATTATAAAGGAGATAATGGATTAAATTTATATTGTAAAGTTGAAGATAATCTTTTTCCTATTTATAATGAAGATTCTATTACTTATAAAATTATGGTTCTTAATGATTGTGGTGTTATTCAAGATATTGGATTGGAAATTATTACTTATGGAAGTAAATTTTATTATACTTTACAATATTATGGGCTTTTGGCTTGTTTAATTATTGGTTATATTTTAGTTTAAAAAAAATTTTTTTTATTTAATTAAATTTTTTTTTAGTTGAATATTTTGTTTTATTTTTATTTAATAAATATAATTTAATTTTCCATAAAAAATTTTGTTTTTATATTATATATTATATAAATATTTATATTAATTTTAATTATTATTTATGATGATTTTTTTCCACTTGATTTATATGAGGGATTACTACGACAGACTGAAATATATTTTTTTTATAGAATTTTAATATACAATTATTTATATTAAAATATAAAATTTTTTTCTATTTGATATAAAATTAATTAAATACAATTAAAATTAAATATCTTATTTAATTAAATTTTCAGAAAATTGAAAAATTTTCATCATTATTTATTACTGGAGGAATATATATATTATTATCATTACCTTCATAAATAAATAAATTAAAGTTATTATTATTATTATTATTAACATAATTATTAAAAGGAACAAACTGACTTCTTAATTTTATTTCTCTTTCTTTATCTTCTTCTCTTTTTTTTATTTCTTCTTCTCTTTTTTTTCTTTCTTCTTCATATTTTTTCTTTTTTAAATTTTCATAATATTTAAATAATTGACCAGAACCATCATCAGTAACAATATTTTCTAATTCATTTTTCTCTTTTTTTTTTTCCTCTTTATTATTATTAATTTCATTCCCATAATCTTCAACAACAAAACCACCAAAATAAGATTCTTTCAAATTTATATTATTAAATTTAACTTCTTCATTTTCTTCTTCAACAAAATCATATTTATTACTACAATTATGAGTAACTATTATTGGAATAATAATTCTAGGTCTACAATTATGATTTACAAAAGATTCAAAATAAACTGTTACTTTTACAGAATAATCACAACTAAATAAAGGATTTTGTGTTGATGGAATAAAATTTCTCCAATCAATACTATTATCATTATATGGTTCACTTATTTCTTTTATTGTATTATTATTTGAATTTGGATCTCTAATATTATAATGATATTTAAACATTTTTTTTTCTCCAATTTTAACTTTTGCATAATAAGTTTCTGAAGAAATATTTTTTTCTTCTGAAAATTTCGAACCATTTTCATCAATATATGTTAATTTTCTTTTAAAAGTTAATTTAATTCTATTAACTGTTAAACCACTAATTGAATTATCTATTATAATTGATATAGGAAGATTATCATTAAATTTATAATTTATTTTTGGTAAATAAACTCTAAGTTGACATACTCCTCTATTTATCATTCCCCATTTAAAAATTTGTTGTTGGTTTGTATATTTTTCTTCTTTATCATTAATTTTTTGATTAGAAATTACTTGAAAAATATTTTCACATTCTACTATAATATTATTATTATTATTGTTATTATTTTTTACATTAATATTTTTATTTAAATTAGGTAATACAATTTTAGCAGATATTATATATCTTGCAAATATTCTTCCTAATTCTCCTCTAAATTCAAAACTAGGAGAAGATATCTTATTTAATGATAATATATAACTAAAAGAATGTTTTCCAGGATTAAATGAATTAAGTTTATATATTTTTAAAAGATTTAAATTTATTGTATAAATATTTTTTTTATTAATTGCATGATCTTTTGTTGATTCTTTTGGCTTTGAATGTTTCCATCCTTCTATATAATATAAATTTATTTCTATATTATTTAAAGTCATAGGAGAATTGACATTCAATGATATTAATATATTTATTTTTGAATTTGGAGCATAGGATTTTTGTTCTGTTGTTATTGATAATATATTTGATTTTTTTAATTCTGGGACCAAAATATTTCCCATTTTTATTTTTAAAAATAATTTTTTATAAATTATATTTAAATTTATATATTTAATTAAATTTTTTATTTATTTTTTTTTTCTCTGTCTTTTTTTTTAGCTAAATATGAAATTTCTTGTTTCAAATTTAAATGTATATTTTTATATTTATCTAATTCTTTACAATATTTTTTTTTCTTCTTTGCTAATTTTTTTATTTGTATATTAATACATTTTTTAATATTATGTTCATCAAATTGTTTTTTTATAAAATGTTTGTTACAAAATTTACAATAAAATAAACCACAATTACAATTATCTTTATGAGATTTAAAAATTGTATTTACAATATCATATCCACAAACATTACATTTCGTAAATAATTGACTACATTCATTTAAATGATTAAGACGCTCTTTCTTTAAATATTCTTCACTACAAAATTCACATTTTTCAATTTTTGCTCCACAATTTTTAATATGTTCTTCAATTTCAAAAAAATTTCCTTTAAAAGCACAATCACTACAATTATATAAACCATATTTACAATTAAAAACATGTTTTTTAAAATCATTCAATGAAATAATTTCATTACATCCATTAAATATACATTTTAATTGTAAACTATTTAAAATATTTATAATTGAATTTGGAATATTATCTGAAATATCATTTATTGAGTGACAAATTGGACAAAAGTTTTCATGTGTTTTCAATCTATATATTTGAAAACATTTTTTACAAAATAAATTACCACATTTTGAACAAATTTCTGGTTTATATACAATATCAAGACATATTGGACATTTAAATTCATTAATTATATTTATATCATTTAAATCTATAAATGAATTTATTGGATAACCATTTATTTTTCTACTTTTTTTATCTTTTTCATAATATTTTTTATAATTGTCATTATTAATTTCATTAATTGATTCAATAGATGAGTTTAAATTTGAGTTTGAATTTGATAAAAAGGAAATATTTTCATCATCATTATCTTCTATAAATTCATTTGATTCTTCTATATTTTCATCTTCAATACTTGAATTATTTTCTCTATTATTTTCATTTCCCATTAATTCTATTATTTAGAACAAATTTAAATAAATATTATTAAAAAAATGTTTTTAAAATTAGTTATAATTGAAAATTAAAATTAAAAAAATGGATAACCCCAACTCCAACAATTATAAAAAAGTAAGAATATTACTTATTTCAAATATGAATACAGGTCCTTCAAGCAGAAATATTCAATCAAAAAAAGAAATGATATATGATACTTTAAAAAATTCAAATTTAACATCAGAAATCATTGTTGTTTTATTTGAATCAATTAAACATTTTAATGAATTGACATTATCATATTATCATTGTATAATATATGACTTACTTGATAATGGGTGTGAAATACAAAATCCAACAAAAGAAATTGAAAATTATATTAAAAATGGTGGAAGTATTATTGTTACTCATGATCATTTAAGATATGGACTTGAAGATATTTTAGGTTTAAAATTTAATGGTAATAAAGTAATTCGCTTATTTAAAAAAGTTAAAATGGTTAATTTTGAACATAAAATATGGAATTCATTTTATAATTTAGAAAATTGGAGAACTATTGATATTGTTGAAACTCATAATCATTATAATATTCTTAATAATGAGACACAACAAGTTATGCTTTCTTATGATAATTATAATGATTTATATCTTACAACTAGAAATTTAGGAATGGGAAAAGCAATTTTTTGGAATGCAGGACATTTAACAAATATTAATGAAGATGAAAAAAAGTTGTTAATAAATATTGTTGCTTGGATATTAAAAGGAAATTAAATATTAAAGTAAATTTAAATTTTTCATTGAAAAATATTATAAAATTAAATAATTAATAATAATAATGATATATAATTCTAAATCATTCTATATTTTAAAAATAAACTTTATTAATTATATATATTTACTACATATAAATTTTGCGAATTTATTATTATATAAAATAAAAAATTTTTTTTTTTATAATTTTTTAAATAACGAATTAGGGATTTGGTTGAAGAAAAGATAAAAGCTTAATTCGGATTTAAAATGTCTACTTCCTAAAATATTCAATTCCTTCTAAACTAATAGTAAATAATTGTTATTGAATTAAAATTGTTATTCTTTGAAAAGGAAATAGAATTTTTATTTTTATTTAAATTAAAAAAATATAATTTATAAATATTAAAAAAATAATTGAAGAAATATTAAATGATTAACATTCTTTTAATATATACATTCTATATATATATAAAATTTAATATTTATATAAGAATATTATTTGCTAAAGAAAAAGTCAAAAAAAAAATAAAATAAATTTTTATTATAAAATTGTAAAATATAAAAAACAAAACTTATAAAAAAAAAAAGCAAAAAAAAAAATTACAAACATCCACATCCACTATCATTACTTTCTCCATTATTATTATTAATATTAATTTTCCCATTATCTTCACTAACTTTAATTTTTGAAATTTCCTCAGCAACTTTTTCAAACAATAAAGTAACATTAACATCATTTTTAGCTGAAGTTTCATAATAAAAAATTCCTTTATTTTGAGAAAATAAATTGCCATTTTCAAAAGAAATTTTTCTTTTATCTTCTAAATCACATTTATTACCAACTAAAAAAATAATAGTTTTCTTTGCTAAATTTTCAATTTCACTTAACCATTTTTTTGCACCGTCAAAACTATTAACATCAGTAATATCAAAACAAATTAAAATTGCTTTTGCGCCTTTAAAATATAATGGAACCATACTTCTAAATCTTTCTTGTCCTGCTGTGTCCCAAATGTCTAAATTTATTCCATTTATTGTTATATTTTCATTACATGCTCCTATTGTTGATTTTGTATTTCCAAATGATTTATATTTTAATCTTTGGATTAAACATGTTTTTCCTACGTTTGCATCACCGATTAATGCTATTTTATTTGGTTTTTGCTTTATTGGAAGTGATGACATATTTTGTGTTTTTTTTTGAATGTGTTTTTTAATTTATTTTTTTATTTTTTTTTTGGGTTTTTTATTATTTTTTTTTATATTTTTAAAAATATATAATTTTTTATTCTTCTTTATTTAAAAAAATTATTAATATAATCATTTTTTTTTAATTATTTTTAAAAATAATTAAGATATATATTATTTTTGATATTAACATGCATAAAAAGAAAAAATAATAATAAAATATTAAATAAATTGAATTGTCCATAAAAAGATATAAAATAAAATGTCTTCAATATCTACATTAAACACTTCAAATTCATTTATAAATCATAAATGGAATAAATTTCCTATATTAGTAATAAACAATATTGAATTCAATGCAAATAAATCTTTAATAACTTTTGCAACAAGTTCTGGATATAGAATTTATGATAATAAAACATTTACTTTATTAAATGAAATAGGAAATAATCAAGAAATTTTAGGTTCATTAAAAAAAGCAGCAGTTCTTTATTCATCTCCTATAATTTGTTTTTTAGGCTCTGATAATAATGAATATTATAAATGTACTCAAATTTTTTTTTATAATGAAAAAATAAGAAAAACAATTGGAATTATTGATTTTCATGAAAAAATTTATAATTTCTTTTTAACTAAATACTTAATAATATTTTGTTTTATTAATAAAATTTATATTTTCGAATTAAGTACTTTAAAATATATTTATCAAATTGATAGTATTGAATTTGATGAGCAATTAGTATCAGTAAGTGAATTTTATGATAATGGAAAAAGAATAATTAATTTAGGTTATATATCATCTAATTTACAAAATAAAAATGTAGTTAATTTAATTTCTTTTTATATTGATAATAAGTTTAAATTAACTCATTGTAAAAAAAATGGAATAATTACAATGTTTGATAATATAAAACAAATTCAACTAGAAAATGAAAAAAAATTAATTGTTATTAGTGAATTTGGAAATAAAATTCATATTTATGAAACTGATAAAAATCAATTATTATATTGTATATATATGGGTAATCAAAGATTAAATATAAATAATTTATCATTTAATGAAAATGAAAAATTCCTTTTATGTATATGTGATTTAGATGAAATAAATATTTTTAAATTAAAAAATATAAAAGGAAAATATAATTGTAATTGTATTTCTCATCCAGATAAAGATATTAAAAGTCAAAGAAAAAGTTCAAATAATTCTTTTTTAGGTGGTTATTTTAATAGAATATTTAATGATTCTACAGAACCTTTCCTTTATAATAGTATTAATGAATGTGGTGGATTTTATAAATGTTATTTTGATTATAAAAGAAAAGATGAGATAACTTTAATTAATAATTTTGGTTCTATAATTAAATATAAATTTAATAGGAAAAAAGAAAAAGAAAAATTAAAAGTTGTGAAAACAATTCAAGTAATTGAAGAAGATTTAGATGATGAATTTATATAAAATATGAATGATGTATGATATAAATTTATAAAATATTTTGAAATTTATTTTTTATAAAAGTTATCATATATGAGTTAAGTTAATTATAAATAAACAATTACTTAATAACATATAAAATATATTTTTATATTTAAAAAAATACAAATATAAAATAATTAATAAAAAAAATAAATAACTGTAATTTTCATAAAAAAATATAAAAAAAAAATATTATTATATTGCTCTTATCTTATTCTTTTATGAGTTTTGGTAAATTAAAAGATTTAAAATTCAAAGGTTCAGTTTTAATTCCCCAATTATTTAAACTAATAACATAATCAATATCTCTTTGTCTATTTTCTTGTTGAGTTTTAATATTTGCCAATTTTTTTCCTTCTAAATGCCTAAAGACACTACTTGTATTTTTAATATAATCATCATTCCTTGTTTTAGGTAAAACTTTTTTTTTCAAAGCATTAAAACTTTCTTTAGTAAAAGTAACACCTAATAATTTATTATTAGAAATATTTTCATAAAATTGCTTAGTAAAAATTTTTTTATTAGAACTACTTTCTAAATTATTACTTTCTTTATTAGCATTACTCATAATTAAATTTTCTTTTAATAATTTATTATGTTCTTCTTCTTTTTCATCATGATAATTATTAACATATTCAAAATAATATTTTTTTTTTATAAAAGGTTTTAATTCAGGAATAGCAGGAATTAATTCTCCTGTAAATTTATGATCAGTTTTATGTTCTCTAATAATTTTAACTAATTTTTTTCCTGGTTTATTTATAATTTCATTTGAATAATTTTGATTTATAATTTTTTTTCTTGAATATGATTTATTTTCACTATCTAAAAAAGAATATTAAATATTTTTTTTTTACAATTTCTAAATAAATCATGTGTAACTGGACGAATCATTAATCTTGTATTTATAAATTTATTTGATTTTATTCCTGGCCATTCACCCGCTTTATATGCAGGAATTCCATCAATGTAATATACTGGAGCTTTTGGATAAATATATTGTGTCATTTTTTAAGTTATTAATTTATTTTTTTTTTAAGTTATTATAATTTAAATTTATTATTATTAAGTTATTATTTTTATATATTTAATATATGAAATTTATTTTTATTTTGTTTTATATATCTTAAAAATAAAACTTTTATTTATAACCAAATTCTTTTAATATGTTATCTATTTCTATTTTGTCTTCTTCGTAGATTAGATTTATATTATCGAAAATACTTGTAAAATTTTTATTCATATATTCTAACATTTTTTCAATTTTAATTTTAGTAATTTTAAAAATCATAACAATAATTATTTTCATCAATAATTTTTTATTAAAATTTTTATTAAATTGAACCAAAACACATTTTTCATTTTTAGTTAATTCATATTTAATAGCTTTAAAATATTCATTTAATTGTTTTATATTATCTTGACAAATATTTTTTATATTTAAATTCATTATAGTCATCAAATTTTTTTTTTTTTCTTCACAATCTAATTTTTTTCTATCAAATTCTATTACTTCACTTTTATTTTCACCTTCATAAATTTTTAAAATAATTTCAATTTTAAAATCTTTTAAAAAAGTAAGAATTTTATCATTTTTTTTATTAAGACCTTTTTTTGTTAAATATTCTTGTGAAAAATATTTATCATTTCTAAAACCATCTTCATCAATTTCATGATAAAAAAGATATTGTTGTGAATTTAAATTAATAAAATTTTTCATTGAAAGTAAAATAAAAGGTAAATAATCAATCATTAAATAATCATCAATATAAGAATAAATAAATTGTTTACATTGACAAAAATTTCCATTATTTAAATTAGAATCTAAAATATAAATATTTTTTATATTGAAATTATTTGCTAAAAATATATTTAAATATTCCATAAACTCAGTTGTATCTTCATTAGTTAAAATAATAATTAAATTTTGCTCATTTAAAAATTTTTTGAAATTTGTTATTTTATGTTCATCTAATTCTTTAACTGTATAATTTATAGTTTTAAATCTTTTTAAAAAACTTTCTTTTTTTTCTTTCCTCATATCTAAAATAATATAATTACATTCATGAAAATCAAATTTATATTGTAAGTAAATATTATAAATTTGTTCTAAATTAATTTTACTTAATTTATCTTTCATTAAACTATTAAATTCATTAATCATTCTATCAATTGCAGTATTTAATTCATTTTTTTCAGTATTAAATGTAAAAAGACAATCAGTCATTTTACTTTTTACAGAACTTTCATCTATTGCTTGAGTTATTTTAATACTTTGTTGTTTAATAGAATGAACTTTATGATTTTCTGTTTTTCCAGCCCAACATATCCCCATTTTAATTTGAATTAAAAACCCTATTTTAATTTATTTTTTAATAAACATTCTTATTTAAAAAAAATAAAAAAAAAATAAAATTTATATAAATAAAATATATTATAATGAATAACTTCCATACAACAAATCCAAATTTTTCAAATTATAATAAAGGAATATATTTAACATCAGCAGATATAATTGAAAATAGAAATAATGAACTTCCAACTTTAATGACAGAATATAATGACAATAGTAAAATAAGTACATATAAAAAATTAAATTTACCAAAAATAAACAAAACAAAAATAAGAGATTATACAAATGAATTTTCAGATAGTGAAGTATTATTTACTAATTTTCATTCAAGTTTTTCACCAGAAAATTTTTATGATTATGGAGAATCATGTAATAAATTTTATCCTAAAATGGATAAAACATTAAAAGATGGTTTATGTCCAAGAAATATTATATTAAAAACTAGAAAATATAATGAAGAAGAAAGAAAAATGATTTCTGATTTAAAAAAAGATGAAATGATACAAAGATCAAGTGGTCAAGGAATGCATATGAGAATACAAGATTATAGAACTTTAAATAAAAGAGAACCTTTTAAATTAATTTTATCTAAATTAGAAGCTGGGAAAATTTTTGATAAAAGTGATTTAGAAAATAAAAAAAATGAAATTAAAGAAAATGAAAAAGAAGATAATCAAAAAAATATTAAAAAAGATGGTTATCATATAATTAAAAACAGAAAAAGTATTAAACCAAAAATTTATCATTTATATAAAGAAAAGAAAAAAAGAACTGAAAAATTTATTAAAAGAAGAAGTAGTTTATTAAATAGACCTTTAAATGAGTTAATTAGAGATGATAAACCTCCTTCTTTTATTGATAAAGAAAGCATGGCCATTATTAAAAATATGAAAAATAGAAATAGAGATTATGAAGTTTTACATGCTCTTGAAAAATGTGGTGAAAGTGATTTAAAATATTATTTAGGACTTTAATTCATATTAAATTAATATTTTTCTTAATTTCTTATAAAATAATTTTGTTTTTGTTGTAAATTTAAGAAATAAAGAAATAAACACATTTTATATTATATATCAATTATTAAAAGAAGTTATAATGAATTAATTTTATTATAGACTCAATTTTTATTGTTTATATAAAAAATATAAATTTTTTACCTTTACTTTTATTTATTAATTAAACAAAAAAATTTTTTTTTCTTTAAAATAATAATTTTAATTGAATAATTTTAAATATAAATCAATTTTTGAATATATGAGCTTTAACAAAAAAAAATACTTTTTATAAAAGTATTTAAAAATAGTTTGGATATTTATATTCGATTTTAAATCTGTCATTTCCAAAACGAAAATAACAATTATCCCAAACTCTAGTATATAAATCTATTAAAAGCCAAGTTCCATTTCCACTTTTATGATCTAATCCATTACCATCAATAATATACCAATTTTTGTTATAATAATAAATTTTAGTTTGGAACTTTGAAACACTATCTTCATTAAATTCAATATCAATATTATCACGACTTTCTTTTATTCTTCCTATTTGAATAATTGGATTTTTCCTAGAAGAAAAACTATATTGTTTACCTTTATTAATACCATGAATAACACTTAAAATAATTTCACTTTCATTATTTTTTTTTTTGTTTTCATTTGATTTAATTTCAACTTTAATTAAAGTTGAACAAAAAGAAAATAATGAATTATTATTTAAAATTATTTTTTTTTCACATTGAATGAAAATACCAGAACCTTTATAATTTTTTATTTTAAATTCTCCTAATTCTTTATCATATTTTAACATAAAATCAATTGGAGGAATTAATTCATATTTATAAATTAAATTCATTTTATCCTATAAAATTAAAAATAGTCTTACATTCTGAAAAGAAAAATATATTATATCATTTTTAGAATCATTTAATTCTTCACTATTAATTTCAAACATTTTTTTTTTTTCAAAATCACTTATTATTTTATTTTGTAAATAGTATATTTGAATTATTTTATTAGTTTTTTTTTCATCTAAACTAATTATATCTGATTTAATACTCATATGAATATTAGTTCTAGTTTGGTTTGTCACTTCACATTCATCTGTTTGTGGTTTTATTGGTGTACAACAACCCATTTTTACTTTAAATTATAATATTAAATATTAAAATATATTTTTTAACAAAAATTAAATAAAAAAATTATTTATATATTATTGTATATATTCTAATTCTTCATTTAATTCCCAACATTCAACTTTTCCATCTCTATTTTTATCTAATCTTATAAATAATAATGAACATTCATTAATATTAATATCAATTCCTCTATTTTTTAAAAAATTAAATAAATCAATATCAGTAATATTTCCTAATCCTTTACTATCAATATTTCTAAAGATATTTTTAATTTGATTTCTTGTTATTATTAATTCATATCTTAATTTTTCAATTTGATTCTCACATTCAATAATTAAATTAATCAATTTAATAAAATAAATTTTTGTACTTAATAAAAAAATATTAGTTTTATCATTTTCAGGAAAAATATTTATTCCTATTCTACTTTCTACCATATTTCTATAATATTTTTCATAAGGAATCAATAAATCGATTAAATCATAATAAAATATTTTATCTGTTATTTTTCTATTCATCCTTCTTTTTAATAATATTATATCTTTTTCATTTGGATAAATATCAAATAAATTTAAACCATTAATTAAATCTTCATCATTTAAATAATTTTGTTCATTAACTAAAAAAAGATTAAAAATATCATAAATATTAAAATCACTTCTTAATGATAAATCAATTTTAGCTTTTTCAATTTTATTTTCTACTTCAATTAATTCTTTTATATAATTTAAAAAATACATTTCTCCTTTTTCATATCCAATTTCTAAACATTTACATGGGAAACATTGACAAACATTACAACAACATTGATTATTTTCATTTGTTGAAAAACGATTAAAATTATTTATTCTAGAATTAAATTCATCAACTTTAATATTTAAAAAATGATTATAATTAATGTTACTATTAACTTTATCATTATTTAAATTTTCTGAATGAAATATTTCTGGTATATTTTTAATTGATAAGTTTTTAGAAATATTTGTTGTATTTTCATCAAATGTATTTAATGTTATATGATTATTTTTATCAAAATTATATTTATAATTAATATTAGTACAATCATTACAACAATTATTATTATTTTCATAATTAAAATTTAAATTTAAATTTAGATTATTTGGATAAATTTTATTTTTATAAATATAATTTTCATTACATAAACAACAATTTAAAAAGTTTTTAATTGGACAATTACAATTTGGATCAATAAAACAAAAAAAAGTATGAAATTCTTTAAAATCAACTTTTCCATCTTTATTTAAATCAATTCTTTTCATAATAAAATTAACATCATCATTAGTAAAAGAAATATATTTTTTATTAAAATAATTAGTTAAACTCTCATGAGTAATATATTGATATCCAATTAATAAATGAAAAATATTATGAATATTAAAATCTTTTTTTTCTTTAATTTCAAATATTATTTTATTAACACTTACAATAAATTCAACTTCTTTTTCTAATAATTTAAGAACACAATGTTCAATTTCAAAAGAAATATCATTTTTATTATTAGAAGAACCAATTCTTTCTCTTGTACTTTTTCTTAATGAACTATTATTTTGTGATAAAATCATATTTAAAAATTCAGTATAACAAAGTTTATTATCATTATCATCATCATATAATAAAATTAAAAAATCTATTATTATTTTATTTGGATAAATTGCATTTCTATGAAAAAAATCCATTATATTAAATGTATCAATATAATTTTTTTTTTCTCTATCCATATATGAAAATAATTGAAAAATATCAAAATTTGAATTTTGTGCTAAAACTTGACGATTTATTTCAACTTCTTTTTCTTTTTTTGATATTTCTAATAAGAATTTTATTATTAATGTCTCTGTCTCAGGTGTTAACATTTTTAAATATATTTTATTCTAAAAAAAATAAAACATAAATAAAATATTTAATCAAAATATTATTATTTAATTATAAATACACTATTCTTAAAAAAAATCAAAAAAAAATTAAAATGGCAGATAAAATAATTGGAATTGATTTAGGAACAACACGTTGTTGTGTGGGAGCTTGGCGTAAAAATCATGTAGAAATAATTCCAAATGAAATTGGTGAAAGAACAACACCTTCAATAGTATCTTTTACTAAATCCCAAATAGTAATTGGTGAATCAGCAAGAGCAAAAATGGTAAGAAATGTAGAAAATACAATATATGATGCAAAAAGATTAATAGGAAGAAAATTTGATGATCCAGTTGTTGAAGAAGATAAAAAATTTTGGGGTTTCCAAATAGAAGAAAATGAGAATACTAAAAAACCACAATATATAATTAATATAGATAATAATATAAAAAAATATTATCCTGAAGAAATTTCCTGTTTCATATTAAGACATTTAAAAACCATCTCTTCAAATTACTTAGGAGGTGATGTAAAAAAAGCTGTAATAACAGTTCCAGCATATTTTAATAATGAACAAAGAGAATCAACTAAAATTGCTGCTGAAAATGCAGGATTAGAAGTAATTAGAATTATAAATGAACCAACTGCTGCTGCTATTGCTTATGGATTAGAAAATGAAACCAAAGTAGAAAAGAAAATACTTATATTTGATTTAGGTGGAGGTACTTTTGATGTTTCAATATTAAAAATTAAGGAAAAAAATTTTGAAGTTCTTTCATCTTGTGGTGATTCTCATTTAGGTGGGGAAGATTTTACTTTGAAATTAGCTAATCATCTTTTAAAAAAAATGTTTGATGAAAATGAAGAAAATATAGATGTTACTCAAAGTTATTTTAATAAAATAAATAGAAAAAATTTTGTTAGAGTAAGAGACTATGCTGAAAAAGCAAAAAAAGAATTATCATTTGTAGAAGAAGTTGATGTAGATATTGATTCCATTAATGATGGGGAAGACTTTTTTTATAGTGTAAAAAGAACAGAATATGAAGAAATATGTGAAGAGTTATTTAAGAAATGTATGAATTCAATAAAAAAAGCAATTAAAGATGCAAATTTAGAAAAAACAGATATTGATAATGTTGTTTTAGCAGGAGGATCATCAAGAACTCCAAAATTACAAAAATTGATTAATGAATATTTTGGAAAAGTAGGACTTGTTACTATTAATCCTGATGAAGCTATTGCAAATGGTGCTACTATTGCTGCTTATGTTGAAACATCATTTCAAGAAATTGGAAGTAAAGATAATAAAAAAAAAGATAAAATTGATATTATTGATAAAGTTACTTTTCCAGTTGGAATTGAAGTTGATGGTGGAAAAATGATAACAATAATACAAAAAAGTACTACATTACCTGAAAAAGGTAAAAAAAAACTTTTTTCTAAAACATTTATGCCAAAAAATGATTTTGGTAAAGGTTATTATGTAAATATTTATGAAGGAGAAAGTGAATTTATAAAAGATAATCATTTATTAGGAAATTATATTGTTACTGGAATTCCTTTTAATATAAAAGAAAAAACAATTGTTAAAATAATTCTTGAGATTGATCATGATTCTATTATTACTCTTGTTGTTAAAACAAATGAAGTTGAAAATAAAAAAATTACTATTAAAAAAGAAAATATGTATAGTGAAGAAGATATGAAAAGATTTAAAGAAAATATAATAGAATTTAATGAAAAAGAAAAAATGAGGAAATTAGTTATTAGTGATTTAAATACTATTGTTGATTTAAATAATAAATTAAAAAAGATTGTTAATAATTCTAATATAGGAAATGATGATAAAATTATAATTAAAAAGAAATGTTCTGAAATTGAAAAGTGGGTTCAAAAAAATATAGAACCTTCAAAAAATGAATGTGAAGATAAAATTAAGGAAATTACTGATTTTAATAAAAAATATTTTTAGAAATAATAATTTATAGTTAATAATTTTCATAAAATAGATAAAAAGATATTATACATAAAATTAATTTTTATTTTTAGAATATTATTTTTTTATTACTTAAATATGAAATAAATGAATTTTATTTTTTTAAAACAATTTTTATTTAAATAAAAAATTATAATTAATATTAAATATTTATTTAATATTTATTCATCTTTAAATTGAGTACAAGCTTCATTAATAATTAATAACATTTTTTTATCTCTCTCATTATTTATTTTAATTTGATTTTCTAAACTTTCATTTATTTGTTCTTCTATTTCTCTTATTTTAATATTTTGATTTTCATTATTTGTGTCTAAATGTGATTCTTCTTCTTTTAATCGTTGATTTATTTCATTAAAAACTGTTTTAATTGAATTTTTAAATTCATCATTAAATTTATTTGTTTCTTCTTTTTCTTTTTCAATACATTCATTATATATTTTAATTTTCATTTCTGATTCTTCTTTAAATTCATCTGAGTCTTTTTTTATTATATTCTTTTCTTTTACATCTTTATCTTTTATTTTTAAAATACTTTTTTCTAAATTTTCAAAAATAGAATTTATATAATTGATAGTTTCATCTTTTTTCATTTTTAAATCAAATTCTATTTTATTATTCAAATCATTTATTTTATTTTCATATATATTATTCATTTCTTTTTTTAAACTTTCTTGATATTGATTTGAAAGTTTAGTGAAATGTTCTTTTAAGTTTATAAATGATTTATCAAAATAACAAAATTTTCCAATAAATTTATTTTCAATCATATTCAATTTAGAAATATATCTATTAACAATTTTATTATCATTTTTATTTTCTTCAATAATTCCAGTTATTTTATTATTTAAATCTTTAAATTTCTTATTATAATCAATCATTAAATTTTTTTTAGTTTATATAAAAAAATATTAAAATTTTATTATTAATTATATATATTTATTTAATAAATTATTTTTTCTGTTGAGTAGAAAAAACTTGACTTCTTAAAGTTTTTAAAATTTCCATTTTTTTATTTCTTTCAGAGTCATTTGAAATTAAAGAATCAATCTTTTGTTTATATTCAGAAGAAAATTGAAGAATATTTTTAAATTCAATTTGAAATTTTTCCATCATTGAAGAAATTAAAAAATTTGAATTATCACTAAATTCTTTTAAATCCATTAACATTTTTTTACTAAAATTTTGAAGATATTCAATACTTCTTCCTTCTTTAATTATTGAATTTATTTCATTATTATCTAAATCACTTTTTAAATCTAACATTTGAATTTTTACTCCTTTTTCACTTGCTTTACTCATATGTTATATTATTAATTTAATATTTAATTAAATATTAATTTTTTTAATTTATATATAAATTATATTTGATTTAAACTTTAATTTTTTAGATTTTGAATAATGGAAATAAAATTAAAATTATTTGACTTAATTAATATACTATTTTATTATTTTCATCTAATATAATTTTTTTTAAAAATGAGAAAAAAAATAACACCTTCATCAACAACAGATTTAATATCCGCAATTAAAAAATTACAAGAATTAAGCAAACCAAAAGAAATAAAAATATATGGTAGATCAAATAATAGTATAGAAAAATATCAATTACAAAATAATTACTCAATGAAAATAAAACCAAAAATAAAACAATATGTTCCTTTACTTACACCATCAACATTATATAAACAAAATATGACTGATAGACAAATAAAAAAAACTCCAGATAAAATTAAATCTTTGTCCCAAAGAGAATATAATAATGATGAATTAACAAGTGATAGTATTTCTCATATTTCAGAAATTACAAATAAAACGTCTTCAACTTCAAGACAATATTCTCAAAATAATAATATTAAAATTAATCAATTTTTAAATAGATTTGAAGAAGAAAAAGAAATTAAAAAAAATAATGAAATAGATGAATTAAAAAAAAATATTGAAGAAAAAAAAAATTATAAAACTTTATATAAAAGAAATCAAGTTAATGATGCAATAAAAGTAATTTATAAAAATAATATTTTTGATATAAAATTGGAAGATTTATTATTAATTGGAGGAAGAATTAATATGATAATTGAAAAAATGAATAATTTAAAAAATGAATATGATGATGGAATATGTCATGAATGTTATGAATATTGGATTTTTTATTTTAATAGTTCATTAATTGATACTTATGTTAGATTTTTTGATAACATTCATCATGTTATTATTAAATCAAGTAATAATTTAGAATTATTTTCTATTATATTAACTTATTTAATTTCTTTAGATTATCAAGCTTTAAAATCTTTTAAAATGTTACTTGAAAAAATTTTAATTTTGATAAAAATTAATTTTTATTTATTAGTTAAACAAATAATTAATAAAAAAATTATTGATGAGAATAATTATTCATATTTATTATATATTAAGAAATTAAATCAAATTATTGATAAAAATTTAAGAAATGATTTAAATGAAAATGATATTGTAAATGAATTAATTGATAATAGTAAAATTGTTGTTAATTATATTAAAATAATATTATCAAATTATTCAAATGAAAAAATTACAGAATTAACAATTTTATTTAATAATATATCAAAACTTCCAAATAAAGCAATTAATGATTTTTTTTTTGATAAAATTATAGTATCTAATAATAATGATTCATTATTATCAAGTTTTTCTTTCAAAGATAATGAAAATAATCATAATATGTCAATTCCATTTATAACAAAACCTTCAAATAAAAAATATACATTAGTTTTAGATTTAGATGAAACATTAGTTTGTATGAAATTTCCAAATTATAATAATAATGGTATTTTACATTTTAGAAATGGTTTATTTGAATTTTTAGATGCAATTTATCCTTTTTATGAATTAATATCATTTACTAGTGCAACTCAAATTTACTCTGATTCAATAATTAAACAAATTGAATCAAAAAAAAAATATTTTTCATATCATTTATATAGAGAACATACTGTTATTTATGGTAAAGAATATATTAAAGATATTAGTAAAATTGGAAGAGATTTAAATAAAATGATTATTGTTGATAATTTAGGAAGTAATTTTAGATTAAATAAAGAAAATGGGATTTTAATTTATCCTTTTTATGATGAAAATAATAAAAATGATTCTGCTTTAATTGAATTAAAAAAAATTTTAATTTTAATATATCATAAAAATTATAATGATATTAGAGAAGGTTTAAAAGAGTTTAAAGATGAAATTATAATGAATGTTAGTTGTTCATTTAATTAATAATATTTTAATCTTTATAATATTCATTTTTTGTATAAAAAATATTATAAATTCAAAAAAAAAAAATAAATTTAATAACCTATATTTTAAAAAAAAAATATTTATTGGTGATATGGGATGTTCGGGTTAT
>JAEEGK010008196.1_pt1 | contig 24713 bp, 13 predicted proteins | sample 8958771 | NCBI WGS metagenome assembly JAEEGK01 (sample SAMN16246547, study PRJNA631951) | gut metagenome | biome: gut microbiome; feature: rumen; material: SC-attached | host: Bos | place: Iran: Karaj | collected 2018-10
TAATTTACGAAGTAAGTCTAATAATCCCTTTTTTTTTTTTTTTTTTTTTGGGTTTTTAAATGGAATTTTTTTATTTTTTTTTTTTTTTTAATATTTTTAGTATTTTTTTATTATTTTTATATTATTTTTTTTTTTTAGTTTTTTTTTTTTTTAAATTAAAGAGAATTTTTTTAATTTTTTTGTTTAATAATAAATGAAGAAATTTGAAGAGAATGTTGGGTTAAATAATAATTCTTTACAAAATAATATTTCAAATTCAATATCTATAAATAATAATCAAAATTTACAAAATAGTTTTTTTGATGATGAATTTATTTTATATATTAATGATTTAATTTCTTCCATAAAACATTTATATAAAATAAACAGTCTTAATTTTAACCATATAAAAAATGTTTTTAATAAAACAGGAGCATTTAATTCAAATGAAATAATAATAAATACTAATAATAATATAAATTTAGTAACTTCTTTTCAACAAATTGAAAGTTCATTTACTAGTTTTTATACAAATGCTAAAGAAATTGTTAGAAAAATGAAAAATTATCATTGTTCAAAAATAGAAAATAATAAAAGAAATAATGATAAACTAAAAATATCTTCGTCTGATAAAATATCTCAAAATAGTTATCCTATTTATAATAAAATATATTTAAAAAATAATATAAATATTTCTCAAAATTTGAATAGAAATGGTTTAAATATGAAAAAAACAGATAATGTAAATGAAAATATAAGAAATAAATTTAAAAAAATAATAACTGAAAAAGAAGATTTACAATCATCAAATAATTCAACAATTAATTTACTTGAATCATATAATAATCATATGAATTATTCAACTCAAAATTATTCTAATATTTATAGAAATACTATCCAAAATAATTTACAAAATCCATTAAATTCAGATAATAATATTAAAACAATTTATCTTTCTAATTCTTTAAGTCAAAGAGATAATGAAAATAATAAAAAGATTAAATTATTAGAAGAAGAATGTGAAAAATATAAAAAAACGTTAAATGATTTTTCAATTGATGTTTATCATTTTTTAGGAACTGTAGTAAATTTACAAAATAATTGTATAAAAAATTTACCTGAAAATTTAAAAATAACTTTTGAAAAAGAAAAAAAAATATTAACACAGAAATGTTCATCATATATAGCAAATTATAACCAAAATAACATCGAAAAATATAAATATAATTATTCAATTCAAAATTTAAATACAGAATCAAATATTAATGAAAATCAATATGAAAAATTAAAAAATGAATTTGATATAATTAATAAAGAATTATTTATAACACAAAGAGAAAATAATGAATTAAGAGATGAAATTCATTTTTTAAGAAAAAGTTTAAATGTAGATAATTTAATAAAAGTAAATACTGATTTAAAGAAAAAAGAAATTGAATTCAGAAAAATTAGTAATGAAAAAAATATTGAAACAAAAAGAAATAATTCAAATTCTAGTATTAATTCAATTAATAATATATATGAAGATGGTGAATATAAAAGAAATTATAAAATTATAAAAAATGAAAATGAAAAAATGAAAGGTATAATTACAAATTTATCAATCGAAATTGCTGATATGAAAAAAAAAAATTATGAATTAAGTCCTTCAATAGATAATAAATTTAAAAAAGAATTTAGTGAAAATAAAAATGAAAATATAAAATTAAATAAAACAACTCCAAAAAAACAAACAACTTATTCAATTTATCAAAATTTACAAGTTGATCAAAATCAATTATATGAAAATCAAATCAAAAATTTAACAAAAAAAAATAATGAAATGTCAAATCAACTAAAAGAAATTAATATTCAAAGAAATAATTGTCTTAATATTATAAAACAAGATGAAATTAAAATAAAAGAACAAGAAAATACTATACAAAAATATATGATTGAAATAAAACAATTAAAAAAGATTCAAAATGATATAAAAGGAAAAGTTGATGAAAATTATGAAGAAACAATTAAAAAATTAGAAAATGAACAATATGAATTAAATTTTGAAAATGATAATTTAAATAATGAATTAAATGAATTAAAAATGAAAATAAAAAATATGGAAAAAAATAACAACGAAAGTAAAATGGATAGAGATTATAAAATAAATGATATAAATGGGTTAAAACTTAAAATTAAAAGATTAGAAAAGACAAATAGTGATTTAAAAATAGAAAATAAAACTTTAAATGATGATATTTATGAATTAAAAAATAAAATTAAAAAAACAAATTTAGTTGAAAATAATAATATAAATGAAATAAAAGGAAAAATGAAAAAATTAGAAGAAAAAAACACAGAATTAAATTGTGAAAATGAAACATTAAATAAAGATGTTAATGAATTAAAAGGAAAAATAAAAAGGTTAGAAAAAACAAATTCAGATTTAAAAATAGAAACTCTTAATACAAAAGATATAAAAATTAAAATAAAAAGTTTAGAAGAAGAAAATTCAGATTTGAATTCAATTAATAAAAATTTAAATGAAGAATTAGATGATATAACTAAGAAAATAAAGAAATTAGAAGAAAAAAATTTAGAATTAATAAAAGAAAATAAAGATAAAAACACTGAAATTTCATCATTAGAAAATCAAATTGATGAATTAGGGAAAAAATATAATGAATTAGTAAGAGAAAATAAAAAAATAAAAAAAATAAATTTAGATATTTTATCCAAATCTGAAAATGAAAAATCAAATTTTGAAAAATTAATTTATTATAAAGAAAGAGATATTAAACAATTAAATAGACAAATTGATAATTTAAAAAAAGAAAAGGAAAAAATAAAAAAAGAATATGAAGATAAAATAAAAAAAATGAAAGAAATTGATATATCAAAAAATTTAAATACAATTAATTCATCAACAACTTCAAATATAAATATTTTTAGAAATAGAAGACTTAATCGTAAAGGAAGTGACTCAACAAAAGTTTCTGATGATAATACTAATAATATAACTAATAATGAAGAATTAGAAAAAAAAATAAAAAAATTAAATCAAGAATTAAATGAAAAAGAATCTGAAATTAAAAAATTAAATATTCAAATTGTAAATTTACATGTTGCATCAAATAGAAATACTATAAATAATGAATTTAATATAAAATTAGAAGAAAAGGAAAAAATGATAAATGAACTTAAAAAAAATATTGAAAAGTTAACTCATGAACAAAATATTTTAAAAAAGAAAAGTGAAGAACAAATTAAAATAATAACTTCATTAAATGAAGAAGTTTCATCTTTAAAATATGATAATAAATTAATTTCTAATTCTTTTCATACAGAAAATAATAATTTAAAAAATTCATTAAGAAGTTTTAGTCAACATAATTGTAAATCTTCAAAAAATGAAATATATAATAATACAGAAGAAAATGAAAATATTTTAAATCAATTAAAAAATAAAAATAGACATTATCAATTATCTTTTAATGAGCTTGAAAAAAATAAAGACAATAAAGATGAAATTATTAAAAATTTAAATTTACAAATAGATGAATTAAAAGAAAATATTGAAGATGAAAAAGAAAATATTAAAAATTTAAAAGATGAAATTACTCAATTGAAAAACAATAATTTTGAAAGTAAAAGGGAAAAAAAGAGTTTAAATAAAGAAATTAATGAATTGAAAAATATAATTTCTGAAAATGAAAAAGATTTTCAAAAAATTTTAAATGAAAAAGAAGAATTTAAAAAAGAAAATTTAGAGTTATTAAAAAATATTGAAGATAATAAAAAAGAAATTTTAGAATTAACAAATAAAATTTTTGAAATTTCAAAAACTAATAATAAAGAAATAGAGAATTTAAAACAAAATAAAAATATACTGAATGAAGTAAATGAAGGATTAAAACATGAAATATCAAAATTAAATCTTCAAATAAAGAAAATGAAAAATGATAATAAAAGCCAAATTGAGAATATAAATAAATTAAATATTCAATTATCAAATGAAAAAAATCAATTAGAAAAAAAAATAGAAACATTAACTTTAGAAAATAATCAAACAAATTTAAAAATTAAAAATGAACAAGAAAATTTCAAACAAGAAAAAATAATAAATTTAAAATTTATAAACAATGATATATCAAAAGAAGAAGAAATGGGAAGAAAATTGGCAAAACAAATAAAAGATATATCAATAGAAAATAAAATTTTATCAGAAGAAAAAGAAAAAAATAATAAAGAAATAGAAGAATTAAAATTAAATATAGAGAATTTAAAAGATAAATTAAAATTAAAAAAAAGTTCTTTATCTGAAAACAATTTAATAAAATATTCAAAATTATCTAAAAAAATAAAAGATAATAATGAAGTAGAAATAGAGAAAGATAAAGATACAATAATTGAAGAATTAACTGAAGAAATTGATGAATTAAAAAAAAAACACAAACATTCAATTGTTTTGTCTGATAATTTAAAAATTGAACATGAAGAATTTAAAAGAAGAAATTTATCTTTTGTTATTGAAAGAAAAGATTTAATGAAAGAAATATCTAAATTAAAAAATGAAATTGATAAATTAAAAAAAGATTTATATAATAAAGAAAAAGAAATTAAAGATTCTCCTTCTTTTCCTTATAGAAAACTAAAACAAGAATATGAAAACATTCTTCTTTTGAAAGAAGATCTAGAAAGAGAAAATGAAGAATTAAAAGGAGAAAATAATAATTTTAAAAATAATTTTATTTTAAATACAAGTATTGATAATAATGATATTGAAAATAACAATAATTTAAATAAACATGAAAGGACAAAAGTTACATTTAATTTAAATGAAAGTATAAATTTTAATAGTCAATTTGAAGAAATTGAAAAAGAAAAAAATTTTGAAAAAAAAAATACAAGTAATAATACAAAAAGAAATTTAAATAAAGATTTTGACATAATTTCATATCAATTTTCATCTGAAAAACAAGATAAAAATGATAATTATAATAGTGAAGAAAAAGAAATAAATACTATTCAATCATATCAAAATTTAAATAAAGTGAGAAATTCAAATGAATATGAAATTAATAATATAATTGAAGAAAACAAATTATTAAAAGAAGAAATAAAAAATTTAGCTAAATCATGTAATATTAATGATCAAATTAATAATTTACATTTTAAAAATAATGAAGATAATAATGGAAAAGATGATAATTTAAATAATTTTATTGATGAATTAAAAGAAATACAAAAAAAGAATAATTTACTTATTAAAGAAAATGAAAGTTTAAATAATCAAATTTCTCAATTATTATTTAATAATAATAATATTGATAATAGTATTAATACAAATAAAGAAGTTTCAAATTTATATAAACAATTAAAAGAAGTAAATAATGAAAAAGCAAAATTAGAAAAACAATTACAAGATTTAAATCAAAAATTAAAAAAAGGAAATGAGAAATTATCAGTTTATGAAAAAGAGATTGAAGAATTAACAGAAGATAAAAAGAAAATCAAAGAAGAATTAGATTTAACAAAAATAAAGTATAATCAATTAAATGAAAAATATTCAATCTTAAATGAAGAATATAATGATCTAGATAGAACATATAATACACATAAGAAAAAAACAGAAGAAGAAACTCAAAAATTAAAAAATGAATTAGAAGAAATGAAAATTTCACCAGAAACAAAAACATATCAAACTAGAAGAAAAAAATCAAATAATTATTTTGAAAATAATCAAGAAAATGAATTAATAAAATTAGCAAATAAAAATATTTTAGGAAAATTAGAAGAATTTAAACTTAAAAATTCAGAATTTTTAATTAATTTAAGAGAATTAAATGATAAATTTAGAAAAAAAGATAGAGAAATTAATAAATATTTTGATGAAAATGAAAAATTATTATCACAATATGAAAATAAGTTAAAAGAAGAAGAAAAAAAATATGAGAATTTTTCATTAAATAATAAAGTATCTTTATTTGAAAATAATATTGATAAAAAAATATCTCAATTGAATAAAAAAATAGAAGAATATGAAAAATCTTTAAATGAAAAAGATAAAACAATTATAGATTTAAATGAACAAATAAATACATTTAAAAAAAATTCAGAACAAATAAATTCTTTAAAATCAGTATCAAGATTAAGAAACAGATCTGATAGTAAGAAAATAATTATTAATAAAAATAATTCAAATAACAATTTAAATGATTTATATGAAAGTAATATAGAAATTTCTCCAGAAACACATGAATTAATAAAAATAGTTCAATATAATAGAAGAATAAAATGGTATTTATTTAAAAATATTGAAACAAATAAAGAAGAAAATTTCAGTGATTTTATATGGAAAGAAGTAAAATATAGAAAACAATTTTCTGAATTTACAAATATACCAAAAAACAATTCTATAGAATTACAAAAACAAATTGATACTTTAGAAGAAAAAAAGAAAGATCTTGAAGAAAAATTATTAAAAAAAGAATCAGATTACAATAGATTAAGTGTAAATTACGCAAAATTATTTAATAGAAAAAAAAATGATGATAATGATCCAGATAAATTAAAAAATGAGATAGAAAAATTAAAAAAAGAAAATAAAATATTAACAAATAAAGTAAATAAATATAAAGAAGAAGGAAATATTATTGGATTTTCTTTTATTGAAGATGATATAAAAGGACCTGAATTTATTGATGAATTAAATTTTGATGAATTAATTGATAATATGAGTAAAGGAGGAATTTTTACTTTTGTTGGTGATAAAAAAGATTATAATTCTAAAGAAAGATTAAAAAAAACTGTTGATTCTTTAATTTCTCAAATTAACTTTAATCAAAATGTTAAATTGTGTCTTGGTTCAATTTTAAAACAATTAAATGTTAGTGAAGATGAAATTTATGATTTGATTGGGAAATATCGTTTTGTTGATTGATTTTTTTCAATTTTTTTATAGTTTTTTATATTAAATATTGTTTTTTATATGTTTTTCTAATATAATATATGTTTAAATAAAGTTATTAGATTTTATTTTTTGATATTAATTTAGACTTTGAGTTTTATTTTTTATTTATATTAAAAAACTTTTATTTTTATAATGAAAAAAATTTTATTAAAATTACATTAAAAATATTTATAATATATTTCAATAACTTTAAAATATTTTACAATAAATATAATATTTAAAATATCATTAACCCAAAAATCCTTTTATAGATAAAAAATAAAATAATTTCTTTCATTCATTTAATTATAATCTCATAATAAATGCAAAAAATAAAAAATAATTCTACCAAAAAAAAAAAAAATGATAAATCTTTCAAAAAAAAAGAACCAAAAAATTTAAAAATATTAAATAATAGAATTTTTTGAATTTAGACATTGCCAAGGAGTTAAACCTTCTTTATTTTTAATATTTTCATCAGCTCCATTTTTAATTAATAAATCAGCTATTTTAAAATTTTGATGAGTTAATGCATAATGTAAAGGAGTATTTAATTTTTTATTTTGAGAATTTGGAAGAGCTCCACTTGAAAGTAAAAAATCAATAATTTCATTTGAATCACATTGAACTGCTAAATTTAAAAGAGAATTTCCTTCTTCATCTTTTGTTTCTGGATTTATTTTAAATTTACAATATAATTCTTTAAAACTTTGAAAATTGTTATCTTTAATATAAAAAAATATTATTTCTGTATAATCATTGTATCCTTTAATTATTTCTGATTTTATTTTATGTGTTTGAAATAAAATTGATTCTTTGTTAAAAAATTTCTTTTTATTTAGTAAATTATAATAATAATTATTTTCTAATTGTAAAGGAGATGAATATATTTTTTTTTGGATTTTTTTTCTATATTTTTCTTTTTGAATTTTTAGTTTTTTTTGTACTAATAATAATTTATTATTTGCTAAAAAATCTCTTTTTCTATTAAAAAATGATTTTTTCCAAGTTTCTTGTTGATTATTATTTTTATGATTATCTTGAGTATTTTTAATATTTCTAAATAAAATTGATGTACCTTGATTTGTATTTGAACGTATAAATGTTTTATTTGTCGTTCCTTTTTTTGATGAATATTTTGCAGTTAATCTCATTTTTGATATTTTTTTATAATTTTGTGATGTTAAATAAGTTTTTAATTCTGAATCTATATTCAATGAAAATGTTCTTATAATTTTAATATCATTAAAACAAAAATCTAACAATCCCACATCAATAAGAAGAAATCTATTATAAAATTTGTTTGATTTTTTACTTATTTTATATACTCTTTTAATAGTTCCTTTTTTTGATCTTGTATTTGTATATTTCTTTTTATATTTGTTTGCTACAAAATTATAAAATAATGTTATTTCATTTATTCTATGATTTAAATCATTTAATAAATAATTTGCTCTATAGATTTGTTCATAAATATTAACTTCTAAATATTTTGCATTTAATATAAATTTATAAGAAGGTATAATAATATTTTCATAATAAAAAAAATTCCAAAATTGATAATTTTTCAAATTCATATAATGCTCAACTCTTTCTTTATATCTTGGAGAAAAAATTTCATTATTAAAAAGATCTTCTTTATTCTTATTATATAAATTATGATCTTTTTGAAATAATATATTTTGTAAATTATCTTCATAATTTTTTTCTATTTTCCCAAACAATTGACTTTTTTCTTTCATAATTTTATTAACTAAATGATCTTTTTTATTATTTCCACAAAAAATAATATCATCAATTAAAGTTTCATTTTCATTTTGAAAATAATCAATTAATTTTTTACCTATTTCTTCTAAATATTTATTTTCAACAAAAAATTTTCTTTCTTTCATAGAAACTCTAATAGAATTTGTTTTCCTTTCAAAAAAATTAAAACTATTATGAGAATATCTTGATTTAGCTTTTTTATAAGTATTAGTAAAACTATCAGAAGAAGAATCATAAGAAGATTTACTTTCATAATCAGAATCTCTTTCTTCTTTAAAATAAATTTGACTATTTCTATTTGCAAAATTATCTAACATTGTTTTTGTATTTACTTTTTGAATTGATTTATTTGAATAATTTCTTACTAATTTTTCATTTGATTCTAACAATTCTTGAAGTTTTGATGATGATTTTGATGTTTGTTTTACTAATAATGTTTTTCTTTTTTCTTTTGTTCTTGTTGAAATTTCAGGTATTCTTGATAATTGTTTTACAAATTTTTTAATTACTTTTCTTTTTGGTTTAATTAAAAAATTATTGGGATACATTAATGTAGAATTATTCTTCTCTTTTAAAGTATAATGCTTTGGTTTTTCAAAATTTGAATTTATATTTTCTGGTAAAGAATATCTTGATATATTTTTATTTGTTGTTTTTAATGAACTTTTTGATTTTTTTGATTTTTTTGAAATTTTTGAATTTTTTGAAGATTTTGATTTTTCAGAACTAGAATTTTTAAATTTTGAAAATGAGACATGATGTTTTTGTTTATTTGTATAAAAAGATGAAAAATTATGCATTAAACCTTTTTTTAAATCTTGAATTTGTTTTGGTGTTTGTTCTTCTTGTCCAAAAGTATTTTCATCATTAATACGAAATAATTTATAAAAATGCGATTGTTTAAATTGTGATTTTTTTGTCCAATTTTTTAATTTTGTCATAAAATTTGATTTATCATCTTTTTTAATATAAGTTGTTTTTGATTTTTTTTTTCCAATTTTATTTATTTTTTTTTCCATTTCTGAATCAATATCCATTTCATTATTATTTAAATCATTATTTACTAAATTATCATTTCTATGTGTTAATAAAGATTTCATTTTTTTTGGTTTTAATTTTTTATAATAATTTACTGTCATATTATCATTTACTGGAGAAATAAATCTATAAATTTTATCATCTTCATTTTCATTTTTTAAATTTCCATTATTATTTATTACAAATGTATTATTTATATATGTATCTGTACTAATTCCATCATTTGATGATGATATAATATTATTATTTGGACGAATAATTTGAACACTATTTCTATTACCAAATATTTTTTTATTTGAAATATTATTTGAAATATTACTTTGACTTAATGAATCTTGAACTACATATTTTTGTTTTTTGAACATTAAACTTGATTTTGATTTATTTATTAATTTTAAATTTAACATTTTTTTATTTTTTTTATTTAAAATAAAACCTGATTGATCATTTGAACTATCACTACTAAAATTTCTATTACTAGTACTAATAATTTGATCTTGGTTTTGTGATATATTATTATTTGGATTATGAAATAATTCTGATTTATTTATTTTTTTTGGAACAGTTAAATCAATATTATTTAAATTAATATCAATTTTCTTTTTATCTGTTATTAAATTATTTAAATTAATTAAATTTGAATTTTTACTAATAAGTGTTTTTTCTTTCTTTTCATTTTTTTCAATAAAAGAAGGATTTTTATAAGAATAATTAAGTAAATAAGTCCTATTTGTATAATTTGATTGTGAAAGATCTTCACTATTAATTAAATGATGTTTTGGTTTAATTGGATTATTTTTTTTCTTATTAAGTTGGATTAAATTATATGTTAAATTTTTTTTATTCTTATTTTTTTGAAAATTTCTAAAATTATCTCCTGTTGAATCCATTGAAGTGTTTTCATAAAGAAAAGGTGAATTTTCATTTAATGAATAATTATGAATAAAAATATTAGTTGATTTTCTATGAGATTTATTTTTAATGGCTGTATAGTTTAAATTTTTATTTAAATAAGAATTTTGCTCTATTGATATATTTGATATTTTTGAATCTCTTTTTGAAAAATATGAATTTTGTCTACTTTTATTTTTTTTTCCTAATATTGGTCTTTTTAATTTATAAAATAATATAAAAAAATTTCTTACAAACCTGAATATCTCTTTTTTGCAAAAAATTCCATTTTATTTAATTATTATATATTTAATTTAATAATATTTAATTTAATAATATTTAATTTTTTTTGAATTTTTATTTATGGAATTTGATATTGATACTTCTCAATTTTTTCATTTAAAAAATAATGATAATAATAAAACCTCATTAATTAAATTGGATAATTTATTTATAAATAATTTGAAAAATTCTAATTTAGAAAATTATGAGAATATTAAAATTAAAATAAGACAATTATTATTGAAAAAAGATAAAAATGTTTTATCAATAATTGGTGAAATAAAAGAAAATAATCAAACAATTTACTTGTTATCAAAAAAAGATTATATTTATATTTATTTAGAAGAAAAAGAATTAATTCAAAAAATAAAGGAAAATGTTATAAAAAATGATTTATATATTACAATATCAATTAATAAAATTATACTTTATCCACTTAAAATGAAAAACTATAATATGAATTTAATAATTTTTATTCAAACAATAGTTGAATTATATTTATTAATTTTTGATAAATATAAAATAAATCAAAATAGCACAATATTAATTAAAGGAGATTCAAAAGATGAAGAAAATTTATTTAAAATTTTTTTATCTTTTATAGGTTATAACACAATATATTTATTTCAAGAAATTTCAAATAATTTATCAAGTTTTAAATTTGATAATATTTTAGATTTTACAAATTCTATGCTTGAAACAGAAAATAAAATAGTGACATTTAATTTATTAAATAAAAATGGAATATATAATACAATAACATATGAAATAATTGATAATGAAAATATTCAATTAATACCAAATGATTTTTCAATATTATTTACTAAAAATATTACTTTAAATTTTAATAATATAAATTCTAAAATAGTAAATTTTATGAATAATGGTAAATTAATAAATGTAATCACAGATTTTTTAGAAAAAATAAATATTCAATTATTAATTGAAAAATTAAAAGAAATAAAAATAGGATATTTCAATAATATAGAAGAAAATAAAAATTATAATGAAATATACTTATCATTATTTAATTTAATTTAAATTATTAAAAATATTTCAATTAAAATATTTTTTAAAAATCAAATAATAAATTAAAAAATAAATAACAAAATGTTTCAAGAAGATAACGTTTTTATAGAAGAAGATATTAATGATGATGATAATTTTAATGAAAATAATATTATGTTTCAAAATATGGCACAACAATATGGTCAAATGATAAATAATTTAAGAAATGAAAACACAATGTTAAAATATAATTTAAATGAACAATTACAGTTAATAAATTATTTTCAAAAAATTTCAATTGAAGCACAAGAAAAAATAGATAAACTAATAAAAGAGAATAAAAAAATATTTAAAGAAAATGAAGAAATGAAAGAAAAAATAAATGAAATTAATAATCAAACAAAAGAAAATAAAAAAAAAGAATCATTAAGAATAAAAGATGATTTAAATTCAATTAAAGAAGAAATAAATCAAGTTCATAATTTTTATTCCAATCAATTAATTGAAAAAGAAAATGTTTTAAATAATTTAAAAACAAATTATGATACTTTAGAAGGTCAATATCAAGAAACTTTAAAATCAACTATAAATACTTATAATAATACTCCTCAATTAAGTAATATTAATTCAAAAAGTCATTTATTTGATAATAAAGAAGAAAAATTTTCTTTTTATGGAAATTATTATCAAAAGAATTGTAATAATTGTTCATAATAAATTATTTAATGTATTAAATCTAAATTTGTTTTTATTTAGAACATAAAAAAATATAATAAAATATTAATTTATTATTTCACTTTTTATTCATTAATAAATTCTCAATTTCATTTTTTAATTCTTCAAGTCCTTCACTATCAATAGTAGTCAATAATAATTTAATACTTTGAATTACAGTATTTCTATTTTTATTATGATTAACTAAATTATTTTTGAATTGTCTACTAAAAATTGGTGTAATTTGAGAAGAAATAAGAGGATTATTAGTATTATAATTAGTATTATAATTATTTGTTTCTAATCTATCTGTTTTAGTTATTATTTCTCTTTTAAAATTAGGAATTATTTTTTTTTGATATTGAGTTTTTAAAGCATTAAAATCAGCAACACTAAAACTTTGAGTTAATTTATGACTATCTAATTTTTCTAAAGGTTGAATTTTTTTATTTCTTTTTTCAACAAATTCAAATTTTATTTCTTTTTTTTTAAAAGGTTCTTTATTTTTTTTTATAAATTCTTTAAAATTAGATATACTTTTTGAAGTTTTAATATCTTCTTTTTCTAATTTTTTTAATTTATTTTCAGTAATATTTACTTGATTTACTGATTCGTTTATTGTTTTCAATATATTAGTTGCTTCATTTTTATCTTTTTCTTTATCTTTTATATTTCCTTTTTCTTTTGTATTTTCTTTTTCTTTTTTTGTATCTTTTTCTTTTACATTTCCTTCACTTTGCATATTTTTTTCAAAAGGATTTTGTGAATTATCTAATCCAATTGATTCTCTTGTATTTATTGTTAATTTCTTTGCTTCTTTTTTATTATATGGAGTAGTTATATTATTTTTATTTTGTACAATAACACTTTTATTTATTTTATTATTTTGGTTTTGAATAAAATTTGGATCTATTACATCTTCATCAAGTTTTTTTAATTGAGGTAAAATTTCAATTATTTTTTTTTTATAATCTGGAAGTAATGTAATTGGATTATCTTTTAATGCAAGAATTGATAAATTATGACATTTTTCTAAATATTTTATTTGATCAAAGTTATCAATTAAATTTTGTCTTAAATATAATTCTTTTAAGTTTTCAAGTTTTTGAAATACTTCTAAATTTTTTATGTGATTAACACTTAATGAAACTACTTCTAATTTTGGTAATTCTGATAAAATTGATATATCTTCAAAATCATTTCCCCATAAATTTAATGTTTTAATTTGATTAGTTTTTGAAAGGTTTGTTTTTAATTTTATAAAATCTAATGTTAATTTTCTTGAAAATGCCATATTTGTAAATATGTTATTTATTTTAGACTTTTAAAAAATGCTTATGATAAATTGAAAAAAAATTAATTTAAAAATAAATTATCTTTAATTTAATATTTAATAATTTTTAAAATTTTTTTTCATATGAAATTGAATAATATTAGATTCTTTATTAATATTTAATTAAATTTTTAAATATTATTTTAATTAATTATTTTAATAATAATTTTAATAATTTGCTATTAATTATTCAATAAAAAATGGAAAAAGCAGAATTTATTTTTTCTCAGTTAAAATTATTTCATAAAGAATTTAATAAAATGAAAAGTTTTTATCATTCATCTTATCAGCATTTCAAAAAATTTTCAATTGATATGAAAAATACTTTAAATCAACTTAAGCAAAGTAATAATATTTTTAATGAAATTGAATTTATGAATTATATTAATTTAAAGTCAATTCATTATTTTGTTGATTTTATCATTGAAAAATCTGAAGAAAATTTATTAAATTATACTAACTTGAAAAATGAGGAATATAAAATTAAAAAAACAGAAGAAAATTTAAAGAAAAATATAAAAACATTTAAAAAAATAAATAAAAATAATTCAGTAATAAAAAATGAAGATTTAGAAAAAGAAATTGAAAAGGCATTTGATATATTATGTAAAATAAAAGATATAATTAAAAACTCTTTTGATTCATATATTAATTCATTATGTTCTTTTTCAGAAACAAAAAATAAAATTCAACAAATGAAAGAAAATTATGAAAAGCAATTGAATAAAGAATTTAATACTGAATTTAAATTAAATTTAATTTTTCAAAATTCAAATTCAAATTATAATTCTCCAAGATTTAACTATTCAAATAATAAAAATTATTATAATTATGATTATTCCAATTCAAATGAAGATAGAGTAGATAAAATAATGCATTTTTTTAGTTCAGTAAATAAAAAAGATAAACAAATATTAAATAGTAAAAAAGTTTTTTCAAATGATATAGAAAATCCTGAATTAATAAATAATAATGATAATATTTTCAAAAAATTAAACCCTAATATTATAATTAATGATATGGAAAATAATAATAATAATAAATTATCAATAAGTTTTGATGATTATGAAAGTGATTTTTCTATTGAAAAAATAAAAAGGTTACCTTATAATTCAAAAAAACCTTTTTGTTTTAATAATTAATATTAAAATAAAATATTTTTGTATATATAAATAAAATATATAATTATCAATTATAAATAAACAAAATTTCAAAAATTAAATAAAATTAATTTTAAAAAAGTTAAAAAATTAAAAAAAAAAAAATTAAAAATTTAAATTATTCATTTTATCATTTTTTTAACTTTCCTGATTTTCATTTTCATTTTCTTTATCTTCAAAAACTTCATCAGGATTTTGATGAATATTTTCATTAGGTTCTAAAATTTCATCATCATTAACATCTCTTGGTATTTCATAAGGTTCATTTTCTTTTTCATTTTCTTCATAATTTTCATTTTTATTATCTTCAAAATTATTTTTCTCATCTTCATATTGTTCTTCCCCATCTTCAATAATATCATTATTACCATCTTCAATAATTTCTTGATTACCTTCATTAATAATTTCTTGATTACCTTCATTAATAATTTCTTGATTACCTTCATTAATAATTTCTTGATTAATAATTTCTTGATTTTGAATTTGATTATTTTGTGAGTTTTCATTAGATAAATTTTGATTAAAAATATTTTGATTATTTTCCATCATATTATTCATAGTTGAAGTTAATCTTCTCATATTATATAATTCTTCAACTTGTCCTTCAACAGTTTGAATTCTTTGTGACATAATTTTCATAGTTTTTGTTATAATTTCTAATTGAGTTATCATTTTATCAAAAGAAGATGCTAATTCTGTTGGTAAATGTGCAAATGGATTAATTTGACTATTATTAATCATTGCACTTGAATTATTTTGATAACTTGAATTAGTATTTTGTAAATTTTGAGTTTGAGTATTTATATTATTATTTGTTTTCATAAATGCATTTTTAATTCCTTTTTCAATAGTAACTTTATATTTATTTGCAAAATATTTATTTGGAATTTTACCTCCATTTATTATATTTTCACCTCCTTCAATTCCCATTTGTACTTCATTTATAAAATTATTATCATAATTTTCTTTTGTTTCTTCTAAATTAATTTTTCTCTTATTTGACATTGTAACAGTTTGATTAGTAGCTTTACTTAAAGTATTAAATTCTTCATCCATATTTTTAATATTACTTTTCCATACCATTAATATAGAATCTTCACCTCCTGAACAGAAATAATCACCTTCTTTGGAAAAATTAACACTTTTAATTTTTCCTTGATGACCATGTACAGTATATAATATTTGTCCCATTTTTAAATCCCAAATTTTAATAGTTGAATCATCAGAAGAACTAATTAAATAATTACCACTTGCATGATAAGAAATAGAATTAACTTTATCAGCATGAGCATCATAATGTTGAATTAATCTTCCACTTCTAATATCGAAAATTTTAATAGTTTTATCATCAGAACCACTTGCAATTAAAGTACCATCTGGTGAGAAACGACAAGTATTAACATGACTTAAATGATCATTAAAACAATGAATCATATTTTTTTTTTCTATATCAAATATTTTTATTGTATTATCATCACCACTTGAACCAATTAATCTATCATCAGGTGAAAATCTAGCACATCTAATCCAATTATTATGTCCAACATAACTAGAAATAAATTTTATTTTTGGTGATGTTATATTAAAAATTTTTATTATTTTATCATTTGAACCTGTTAATAAAAATTTATTATTTGTTGAAAAATCTACTGATCTTACTGGAGAAGCATGACATTTTAAAAGCTGATTTTTACCATTTACTGAATTTGACCATAAACGAACACTTTCATCATTTGATGCTGATGCTATTAAATCACCTTTTATGTTTATTGCTACTTCATTTATTCCTGATTTGTGACCTATAAATTTAAATGGACGCATTTGAGGCTTGAAATTCCATACAAATACATTACCATCTGTTGAACCTGTTATACATTGTTTCATGTCTGGAGAAAATATACATGATGTTATTGGGTCGTTTGTACCTTTGAATGAACGATGGATTATTGGGTCTGTGAAAAAAGATTGGATTCTCATTTTTTTTTTTTATGGGATTTTTATAAGTTTTTTTTTTTTTTTTAATTTTATTTGAATTAAAATTTTTTTTTTTTTTTAATTTTTTTTTTTTTATATTTTTTAAATTTGTGTTTTTTAAAATTTAAAAATTTTTTTTTTTTTTTTTTGGAATTTCAGTTTTAAAATATTGTAAAAAAATAGATTTTTAAGAAAGATTTTTATCAATAACCAAAAGTAATAAATTAATTAAATAAAAATTTTAAAAATTAACATTATTTAAAATGGAAGGGAAAAAAACATTATGTGTATTTGATATGGATAGAACAATAACAAATGAAGATTCAATGGATGTGACATCAAAATATTTATTAAATTATAATCAATTAGATTCTTTAGACGAAGCAGCTGAAAAATATATAAATTGGTGTGATACATTAAATTTTTTTTTTCAATTAGTAAAATCTAACAAAAAAGGAATAGCAGAAATAAAAAATGCATTATCAAAAGTAGAATTATCAAAAGGAATGAATAGATTATTTAATTATTTAAGAAGAAATGAAGATAAATATGAATCAATAATAATTTCAAGTGGAAATATTTTTTGTATAAATGAAATGTTAAAATTTCATCATATTGATGATTTAATAAAAGAAATAATTGCAAATCGAACAAAAATAATTAATGATACTTTAATAGTCTCTGAAGCGAATAGTCATAATTGTGATATGTGTTGTCCTTCTCTTTGTAAAAAAAAAGAATTAGAACTTTATTTTAAAAAATTTCCTAGACAAAATTATAAAAGAGTTGTTTTTATGTGTGATGGTTATAATGATTTGTGTTTAGTTAGAGCTTTAGAGAAAAATGATTGTTGTGTTCTTCGAAAAAATTATGATTTATATCAAGCTCTTTTTATTGAAAAAGTTAATGTTAAAACTAAGTGTAAATTTTTTTCTTGGGTTACTGGATTTGATATTGTTAATATATTAGAAAGAATTAAAAAGTTTTAAATTCGTTTTTATATCTTATATATTATTGGAATTCGATAAATAGAAAGAACTTTGTTATTTATTTTTAAATTTAATTTATTCATATAAATTAAAAAATTGTAAAATTCAATAAAAATTGTATTATATTGTATTATTAATATTTTAATTTATAATAAAAAAAACCAAAAAATGGGAGAAATAATTTCATTTTGTGATTGTAAAAACCAACATGCAATAATTAAAAAAGACATTGAAAAAGTAAAAATAAAACCAAAAAAAATAACATAAAAAAATATAATAAAAAATTAGAATATTCCAATTCAAAATTTAATTCAACCTATAAATGAAAAAGAAGTATCAATATCTCAAAGAGAAAACAATAAAAATTACAATTTTATAATAACAGACAGAAACAACGATAATTTAACATTAATATCATCAAATTACTTTGGTGAATATTTAAACAAAAAAAAAACAGGATATGGTAAATTAATATATTCAAATGGAACAATATATGAAGGTGAATTTAAAAATGATAATTTTAATGGAAAAGGAAAATTAAAAAATAAGAAATTTACATATATTGGTTCGTTTTTAAATGGAAAAAAAAATGGCGAAGGAACATATTATGATAATATAAAAAAATCATCTTATAAAGGAGAATGGGAAAATGATTTACCAAATGGTTTTGGAATAGAAAAATATGAAGATGGTTCAATTTATAAAGGTAATTTTATTAATGGAATGAAAAATGGAAATGGAAAATTAATTTTAAAGAATAAAATAAGTTTTTATGAAGGAGAATTTAAAAATAATAAATTAGAAGGTAATGGAATTTTTATTTGGAATAAAAATAAAAAATATATTGGAAAATGGAATAATAATGAAATTTCTGGATTTGGTATTTTAATTGATAATAATGTTAAACATATTGGTTATTTTGATAAAGATGTTAAATCAGGCTTTGGTGCAAGTTTTTTCTCTGATAATGGAAATGTAATTTTAGGAAAATGGGATAATAATTTTATTGAAGGTTTTTGTATTGTTTTTAATTGTAAAGATTATAATTTATCTAATGAAAAAATTTTATTTGCTAAAAATGGAATTTTTTCTAAAAAAGAATTAAGTTTTAAAGAAGTTAATAATTTTAAAAATAGTGATGAATATTTTCAAATGGTTAAATTGTATAAGGAAAAATTTAAAATTGAAAATGAAAAAAATTATTGAATTGTAATTGTATTTTGGGATTTAAATTTAATTGTTTTTTCAAATAAATCAAATATCTATATTTTTAAATTAAAATATTTTTTAAATTTGATTTATTTGATATAAATTAATAATTTGAATTTTTAAAATTATAAAAATTTAATTATTTTTTTTAATTAATATTATAATAAATGTTATTCATTTACTAAAATAGTATATAAAGAAAAAAAGAAAAAGAAGAAATAATAAATTGTTTTATGCATTTAAAGTAATGAAATTTATTCTTTTTTTTAATTTTATTTAAATTATGATATTTTTTGTTTTTGTTTTTGTTAATTAATTTATAAACTTTTTACACTATAATTAAATAATTTTTGTATTATATTTATATAATTTATACATTAATTTTTAAAAGTTATTGACTTTTTTTTTGAATTTTATTTTCTAAATATTTTTTAATATTTTGTATTTCATTATATATTCCCTTAAAATCTTTAATTTCTTTTAAATGGTTTTGTTTTTTTTTACAAATTAATACAATACCTTTATTTTGTGTATTAATATAAATATAATATTTTATTGAGTTTAATACAAAAAAATAGATCTTTTCTAACTTACTATGTTCACAATTATATTCTTCTGATAATTCTAATAAATATTTCTTAATTATTTTAAAAGACTATTAAAATCATAAATTAAAATTTAAATTTTACTTCCATTATTATTGATGATATATTATTATTATTTAAATTAACATTGATATTTTGTTTTATACTACATTGAGTTTTATCATTTGAAGAATTATTAATTTCATCATTTTTTTTTTCTTTTTGATTGATAATTTTTTGTTTTTTATTTTTTCTTTTTATTCCTAATACTATTAATAATATTATAAAATTATATCATTACAATTTTTATTTTTTTCTTCAATTCTTTGTACAAAAAATATTGGATGATTATCCATAATTTCATATGGGATTTTAATTTTTAAAGATGATACATTATTATTTATGATATTATTTTCATTTAAATTATCATTTGATAATTTATTTTCTTCTTCATAATTATTATTATTGTATATATTATTACTATTTTTTTTATTTTCATTGTTTTCAGAAATTATATTATATAATGAGTTATTATATGAATTTATAATTAATTTTGTTTTTTGATTTTTTAATTCTAAAGAATTATTCATATTATCTAATTTATTATTATCTAATTTTTCGTTTCCTGTACTTAAAAATAAAGATTTTGAAAAGTTCATTTTTAATTTAAAATAATTTTATAATATTTTTTTTAATTTTTTCTCAATTAAAAATATATTTATAAAGTATGATTGAGAGTTACAATTATAATAATTTATTTATTCAAAAAAAAAAAATTCAAATTAAAAATTAAAAATTTATGGAAATTAAAAGAACAGACAACAATAAAATAAACTTAGTATCTAGATTATCTTTTTTTTTAATTATATTAAGTATAACATCATGTTTAATAAGACCTGATTTTAATTTAATATGTGGATTTTTAATAATAATAATATTTAATAGATACCTTTTTAAAGATGAACCATTATTTTTAAAAATAATAATTCATATTTTAATAGCTACTTCAATTTTAGAAATTATTTGGTTTATTTTTTCTTTGCCTTCTTTTTTCTTTTTAAATAAATCAAATATTTTTTGGAAAAGTTTATCTTTAATGCATTCAACTGGTTTAGTTTTAGCAATAATTCAATTATTATTGAAAATTATAATGTGTTTTATATTATATAATCAATATAATATAGTTTCTAATAATGATTTTACTTATTTAAAATCATTTAGTTATAATTCAAAAGAAGAAAATTGATAAAAATAAACAAATATTTTTTTAATTTAATTAATAAAACTTTTTTCTTAAAAAAAATTTTTTAATAAATGGAAAAAACAAGAGTAAAATCACAAGAAAATAAAGTAAAAATAAAATCAGAAAAAACAAAATCAAAAGATAAACAATCTTCTCAAAATAAAACCAAAAATTTAAAAAATAAAACTAAAAAATCATCAAAAGAAAAAAGACAAAAATTAAAAGAAGAAAAAGAAAAAAATGAAAAAAAATATGAAATATTAACAATGAAAGATGTAATAAACATAGTATTACAAAATGATTTAACATATCCAGGATTACATCAAGGTTCATGTGAAAGAACAAAAATTTCTTTACCTTTATTACAAGAATCTTCTCAATTAATTTTAATATGGAAACAATTTTGTTTTTATATTGAAAAAAAATTAACTGAAGGAATAAGTGTTAATGTTAAAAATTTTGGTACATTTTTTTTTACAAATATTAATAATATTAAAACAAAGACAAATTTACTTTTTACAGAAACTTTTACTGATAATTCAAAATTAAATATTAAAAAATTAACATTTCAATTATCTTCAAATTATAGAAAAATATTAAATAATTTTCCAGATGAAATGAAAAAAAGAAAAATACTTCAACCAATTTGGAATATGGAAAATAGAAATATAATTGATTGGAATCCTTTTCCTATTTCTAAAGCTTGTTTTTTAAAAGATGATGTTATTAAAGATGGTATTGATAATATTTTTAAAGCAATTTATGATATAGTTAAAGCAAAAAAAAATTTAATTGTTCAAACTGGATTTTGTAATATTTATTTTTTAAATGGAGAAATGAAATATTCTTTTGAAGAAAATACCTTATTAAATAATATATTTTAGAATAATATTTTTTTTATTTAATTTTATTTATATATTATATACGAATTAACAATTAACATTTCAAATTTTTTTTTTAAAAATACTTTAATAGTTATTATTTATATTATAATATAAAATAAAATAATATAAATAATAATATTCAAACACTTCTATTTATTTAAAACGCTAAAGTAATAATAATATTTTTAATTATTTCTTTAGTAATGCTTTCTTGTCCGTTTAAATGATATAATTTTAAAACATTATTTTTTCCAACTGTAGAAACTTCAATATTAATAGAATTATCAGAATTTTTTTTACAAATATATTTCAAATTATCTATTTTAGTTAAAGTTAATCCATTATCAATACATAATAAAGTTAATTTATCATTTATTTGTTCTAAACTTGAATTTGTAGTACATAATGCAAAGTCTCTTTTATTTGATATCATTTTATTTTTCATATCTAAATCATTTTCTAAATCAAAATTAATTTCTACTTGTTGAGTTTTTGGAGTTTTTACTTTTACATTTTTTTTTTGTTTTGTTATATTTGATTTTGAATCATCTGAAACTAATTTTATAACATTTACATCATGATTTTTTGAATGAAAAGATTTTTTATTTAAATTCTTTACTGAGTTTTTTCTTTGTGAATTAATTGATATTTTTTTATTTTTACTATTATTACTTTTTCGAGTTTTAAATTGACTATTATTATTTATAACAATATTACTATTTGAATTTTCTTTTTGTTCTTTTGTATTTATTGTAATATCTATATCAACTGTATTTGGTTTTTGTCTTATTGAATTTATTTTATAACTTTGTTTATTTTTTTTATTATTTGATTCACTAAATTGAGTAATTAAATTAACAGGAGAAACTGGTCTTAATGTATTTATTGGTTTTTTTCCTAATACAGTATTACTATTTATATTATTGTTTATATTATTATTATTATTATTGTTATTATTATTTTTTGTATTTTTTTCTTTTGTATTTTCTGACATTGAATTCTCTTTTTTTATTGTTATACTTATTTCATTATTTATTTTTTTTGAATTTGATGTATTTATTTGATTCTTTTTTTTACTTGTTGATATATTTGAAATTGAATTTGTTTCTGTAAATGATGGACAATAATAATTTGATGCTGAATTATTCTTATGATTTGGTGATTGGATTTTCTTACTTAAATTATTTGAATTATAATTATTTAAATTTGAATTAATATTTGATTTACAATTTTTTTTATGAAAATATATTTGATTATTTTTCTTTTGATGTATTTGATTTTTAGGAAAATTATTTTCAACTTTAATTGCTCTATTATTTTTTTCTTTTTTTTGTAAATTATTATAACTCATTTTTGAATTTGAAGATGATAAAGAACAATTAGAAATTTTACTTCTATTACTAACAGTTTGATTTAAATATAAATTAGAATCTTCATTAAAAGTCAATAAATATTTAGCTTCAATATTTTGATTAAAACTAGTATTTTTAATTAAATATTTTTTATTTTTTTTATTCAAAGTAATATAATTAGAGTGTGAACGAGGATAAAATTCAATTGTATCATTTTTACTATCAGAAATAAGATAAGTTGAATAATGATTTATACTTCTATCAATATTATTAAAAAATGAACTTTGACTACTTGAATTACTTTCTTTATTTAAATTATTATTGCTATTTATTATATCCATTAAATTTATTGTATTTGATGGAATATACATTATATCTTTACTTTTACTTTTATTTTTATTATTTAATTTACAATTTTTTGTACTTTTTTCATATGAAACTGATGTATTTATATCACTATTTTTACTTTTACTTCTTGAATAATTTCCCTTTTTATTTTTATATTTATTATAATATTCACTTATTGGAGAATTTGATTTTAATTTGTTAAATTTATTTTTTACATTTGTAAATATTTTCTTATTAACTGGAACTAATTTTGGTATTCCTATAATAATATTTGAATCTATTTTATTCTTTTTTATTACTTTAGATATATCTAATGAACTACTAAAATCATTTTTACTACTTTGATTAGAATTATTTGAATCAATTGTCCTATTAACAGAACTACCATTAAAAGTATTTCTATATCTTTTTCTATTATTAATAGAAGAATTTTTACTTCTATAACTTTTAGATATTTTACTATTAGAATTATTTCTTGAATCATTTGAACTTTTTTTATTTTTATCACTTTTATCATTTTTTTCTTTTTCATTTTTTTCATCTTTCTTTGTATTAATTTTCATTCCACTAGTTTTAATAACATTAGTTCCTCCTCCAAAAGAACTTGCAGAAGTCATACTATATAAACCACTTAAACCACTTCTCATATTTACATCTAATTTATATTTCTTTAATAATAATTCATAAGTAGCAGTAATATTATTATGTTTATTATTATCTAAATTAAAAATAATATCTTCTTTCTTAAAATTAAAAGTTTTCATATTCACCATTTTTTCAATAATAATATCACAATATTTGCCTTTTTCATTCCTTAATAAAACATCATCAATATGATAATTTAAACTAGCTCTAGTTAAAAAAGGATGACTTTTCACTCCTTCAATTCCAATTCTATTTTTAGGATTAACAGTTAATATTTTTTTAATTAAATCTTTACACTCATTACTTAATCTACTAGGTAAATCAAATTTTCCATTTAAAATTTTTTTATATAATTTATCATTATTTTTATCTTCAAAAGGTA
>JAEEGK010008198.1_pt1 | contig 24710 bp, 19 predicted proteins | sample 8958771 | NCBI WGS metagenome assembly JAEEGK01 (sample SAMN16246547, study PRJNA631951) | gut metagenome | biome: gut microbiome; feature: rumen; material: SC-attached | host: Bos | place: Iran: Karaj | collected 2018-10
TCTCTCTAAGGAGGGGGAATAATATGTAGCGGCATCACTATTTCCTCCCCTCCATATAGGGAGGGGTTGGGGGTGGGTCCGTTGGGGGTGGGTCCGTTGGGGGAGGGTCTTCTCCCCATCACGCCCCCGGGAACTTCGAATTCACGTATTCGAGGAATGCTTCACGATAGGCCTCAGTGACGCGGATGACCTCGCTGCCGATGTAGATGCAGTCGTTGCGGTCTACACTCCGGATTTTATCCAGGGCCACGATATAGGAACGGTTTACGCGCATAAACTGCTCGGCAGGCAGCATTTCCTCGACAGCCTTCATGGTGAGATGGGTGATGAGCGGGCGTTTCTCGTCCTCCATGCAGAACATCACATAGTCTTTCATGCCACTGACGTAGAGCAAATGCGACAGCTGAATCTGGCGCAGTTCGCCGTCGATACGCAAGAATATGCTGTTATTGGGTGTTGGTGGTTGGGTGTTAGGTGTTGGTGGTTGGGTGTTGGGTGCTGGATGTTGGGAGTTGGAGTCTTGGGGAGGGTTAGCGCCAACGTTGGCCTTGCGTGCCTTCTCTATGGCTGCCAGGAACTTGTTGTAGCGGATGGGCTTCAGCAGGAAGTCGAGCGCCGACACCTCGTAGCTTTCGAAGGCATATTCCTTGAAAGCAGTAGTAAAGATGATACGGGTGGTCTCGGGAATCATGTGGGCCAGTTCCATGCCGTTCAGGTCGGGCATCTGAATGTCAAGAAACAGCAGGTCGGGCGCCTGCTCCTTGATGGCATTGATGGCCTCTACCGAATCGGTAAACGAATGCAGCAGTTCCAATCCGGGTGTCTTTGCAACAAACGATTCCAAAAGTCTGACGGCCAGCGGCTCGTCGTCAACAATCATGCAAGTCATTATATAATGGATAATTGATAATTGACAATGGAGAATTATGATTACCGTTTACTCGCTCCCCGCCCCTCAAGGGGAGGGGTTAGGGGTGGGGTCTGTAATCTCAGGTGATTGTTATTTTAACGTGGTAGATATCATTCTCTAACGTCTGCTCCCACTGGTAACGGTCGTGATACATCAGTTCCAGACGGCGGCGGGTGTTCTCCAATCCTATCCCGCTGCCACTGCGGTCGGCATCGTCTTTGGGGTAGTTGGTGTTGTCGCAACAGAACACCAGCTGGCCGTTGTCCTGCTTGAGACTGATGTCGATGGTTGACGGACGGTTGCTGCTCACTCCGTGCTTGAAGGCGTTCTCTATGAGCGAAATGAAAAGCAACGGAGCCACCTCGTAGCCGGGATTGAGGACCTCGAACTGGGAACTGACGGCCGTCTTCTCGTTGCAGCGCAGTTTCATGAGCGATATGTAGTTGCGCATGAATTCCACCTCGCCCTGTATGGGTACCATCTTCTTATTAGTCTCGTACATGGCATAGCGCAGCAGGTCGGAGAGCTGGGCGATGGCATCCTGGGCGGCATCGGCATCAATCTGCGTGAGACTCGAGATATTGTTGAGCGTGTTAAACAGGAAATGCGGATTAATCTGGTTCTTCAGCCAGGCCAGCTCGGCCTCGGTGTTCTTCGCCTTTTCGTCTTTCAGCTGCTGCCTGATCTGACGGATACGCATGAAATGCCTGATGCCAATAGCCACGGCCACCATGATGATGTTGAGCAGGAGGAACATGAATGCACCTGAGAAGAATCCTATCCATGCCCTGCCATGCATGGCGGGCACATGCTCCCTAATCATGAAGTAGCCATAGATGAAACCGTAGTTCACGGCCAGGATAAGCAACAGGTTGCAGATGAAGAAAAGCCAGTAGCGGCGACGGAAGAACAGGAACGGCCCAAACAGGTAGAAATTGGCGAAATAGACCACCAGCGGAGCACGCAACTGCTGCCACACCATGATGAACGACGTGAATGTTGTCTCCCAATTGCGGGTGCTGATAAATGTGGCCAGCGGGAGCACCAGCATCATAAGCGCCCAGACACCTGCCTGAGCCAAGAACAGCAACCAATCTTTTTTAGTGACTTTCTTCATTGTCTGCAAAAATATATATTATTTCTGATACTTGCAAATTTTTATTTTAAATTAAGGTGTTGGGTGTTGGGTGATGGGTGATAGTGGCTACTTGTAATCCTTTGAGGTATCCACCAACACCCATCACCCAACACCCATTGCCCATCAAGGCTGCATCGGCATCTGCTGTGTGCCCTGCTGTCCGCCCTGCATGTTTCCGGCATTGTTGATCATCTCGCCCTGCGACTGCTGCTCGATGTAGTCGTTGGTTACACGGTTCACGTGCTGGCGGGTCATCATCTTAGAGTTACCGAAGGTGTAGCTGACGGTGAAGGTCACGCTCGAGATGGGCACCTTGATGTTGGTGTAGCTGGTGAAGTTCTGACCGCGGTTCTCGCTTTCGATAGCGAGTTTTCCACCCTTGTTGAGTCCTGCCAGTGCCGATACGCTCAGGTTCAGCTTGTTGTCGAAGAACGACTTCGAGAGACTGGTGGTGAGCAGGTTGAAACCGCCGCTCCATCCCTGCAGGGTGTAGTTCTTCGTAGAAGTGATGGCGAAGGCGCTGAGTTTCAGGTCCCAAGGCAGTGTCTGCTGCAGTCCGGCCATGATGTTGGCAGTCCATCCGCTGTTGCTCTGTCCCAGTGCGTCACTGCGCATGTCGGTGTAGTTGAGTCCTCCGTTGAAGAAGAGTCGGGTGTCTTTTGTGGCCAGCCAGTTCACGTATCCGCTGAAACCCGTCTGATGACGCTTCACTACGTTGCCGTAGGTGGTGTTCAGCAGGTTGTTGCTGTCGTAGAAGCTGTACTGCGAGATACCGTTGTCCACAAAGTTATGGTGCAGGTTCAGGTTGACCATCAGTTTCGGGGTAAACATATTGTAGACCAGCGATACGTTGTGAGCCTTCTCCACGTCGAGGTCGGCATTACCGTAGCTCAGCGCGATGGGGTTGGTCTTGTCCACATAAGGATTCAGGTAAGAGATACCCGGACGGCTGATGCGCATATTGTAGGAGAGTCCCAGGTTGCTGCCCTGCGAGATGTTATATTGTGCGCTGGCCGTCGGAACCAGACTGCCGTAACTGGTACTGAAGTCGTGTCCGTTGCCCAGATGATACTCCACGTCCTGCCAGGTGTATTCGTAGCGAAGACCTGCCTTCAGTCCGAACTTGTTGAAGTTGCCGGCATATTCGCCGTAGCCTGCCAGGATAGAGTTCTTGTACTCGTAGTCGGAACTTGAACCCGGATCGTAGGTGCCTTTCAGATAGTATTTTGCGTCGGAAGTGGCATCGTGCAACTGCAGTTTGCTGCCCAGGCTCAGGGTCTGTCCGATGGCCAGCGGCATGGTGTAGTCCACCTGGAAGGTGTGGTTGGTGGTCTTGTCCTTATTCTCTGAATAGCGGTCGGTGAGGTCGATAAATGTCGACGATGTGCCGAAATTGCTGGTCATTTCGGTGGTGGCAGGGCTGTAGTTCAGCTGGTAGGTCAGAATCAGCGACTGCGTGCGTGCCTTATTGAAGAAGTGCTGGTAGTCGAGACTTCCGCTGAACGATGTGCGCGAGTTCTTCATATCCGTAGAACTGCCATAGCTGAAGCCGTTGCCAAAATCACCGCCCATGGTGGTGGTAGATGTGCCGGTGCTCTTCATGCTCATGCTGTTGATAGAGGCAGTGGCGTTGATGGCGCTCATGGGGCTGAGCTGATAACCCAGCGAGAGGCTTCCCATGGTGAACGGGGTCTTCACTTCGTTTTCCGAAGTCATCAGCTGCGTCATGCCGTTGTCCTGAATCTGCTCCATCTCGGTGGTGGTGTTTCCCGGCTTGTTATAGCTATACATGGCATTGGCGCTATACGAGAGCTTGCCCTGCTGTCCGCTGATGAATGCACTTCCGCCCATCTGCTTGGTGCCTGCCGATGCACGAACCGTGCCGTTGTAGCCGTTCATGCTTGGAGCAGCTGCCGTCGGGGTTTGTCTGTTCATCACGATGTTCAGGATGCCCGTAGAACCCTCGGCATCGTATTTGGCACCGGGATTGGTCATCACCTCGATGCTCTTCACGGCAGAGGCCGGCATGCTTTTGAACACCATCGAGGGATTCGATGAGAACATCACGTTGGGCATGCCGTCGACATATACCTTAAACGATGATGAACCATTTACCGAGATGTTGTCCTGACCATCGACGGTCACCATAGGAACCTTGCGCAACATGTCGAGCACGGTGTTCGACTTCGAGTCTTCGTCGTCGGCCACATTGTAGCTCATCTTGTCAACTTCCATCTTTACCAGCGGTTTCTGGGCCACCACTTCCACGTCTTTCAGCATCTGTGCGTTGGCTTCCATATAGACAGTGCCCATGTCGAGCACGCCCGAACCTTTCAGCTGTACGGTCTTCTTCTGGTCGGTCTTACCCACGCTGCTGAACACCACGTCAAAGTCGCCTGTGCCTTTCACCTCGTGGTTGAAACGTCCCTCGGCATCGGTCAAGAACATGGCAACGGCCTTTGTCTTCTGCCCCGCCTTGAACACACGGACGGTGGCAAAAGCCTCACCTTCGTTCAAACTCTTGTCCATCAGCACACCCTTCACGGTGGTCTGTGCCATCACTGCCGACGAAACCATCATCAGCGTCATCAATAAAAATACTTTTACTTTTTTCATACCTTTATTTGCTTTTTTTGTTTTTCTGCTGCAAAAGTAATATAAAGGTATAAGGCCTCAAACTGATTTTCGACGAGTTTCGGGGATTTTTTCGACGAGTTTTTTCAAGGAAACAACCATATATTTGGAATTATGGAAAATGTTTTGTATCTTCGCAGCCAAATAACATACTAAAAAACGCTATGAAAATGAAGAAGACAATGATGATGGCCGCACTCGCGCTGACTTGCTGCCTGAGTGCAACGGCACAGGAGAAACTGTTCAACAGTGCCAACGTGAAATCACCCGTGGTGAATGCCGATGGGACAGTTACCTTTAACCTCTTCGCGCCAAAAGCCGTGAAGGTGGAGGTGACAGGCGACTTCCTGCCTACCACAAAAACGGAAGTGGAGGGATTCGGAACGGTAGATGCACCCGGAGTGGCCCAACTGAAAGAGGATAAAAACGGCGTATGGACTTTCACAACGGGAAAACTTGCCCCAGAACTCTACAGCTATACGTTCAATATCGACGGGATGACGGGCGTGAAAGACCCTGCCAACATCTACGTGAACCGCGACATCACGAGTTTCAGCAACATTTTCATCGTCAGCAATGAGAAGGGCGACAAGGGCGACCTGTACAGCGTGAACGAGGTGCCCCACGGCAATCTGTCAAAAGTGTGGTACAACAGTCCCACGCTGAAGATGCAGCGTCGTATGACTGTCTATACCCCGGCAGGCTACAACAAAGGCGGGAAATACCCTGTGCTCTATCTGCTGCATGGTGCCGGCGGCGACGAGAATGCATGGAGCGAACTGGGACGTGCTGCCCAGATTCTCGACAACCTGATTGCCACGGGCAAGGCCAAACCGATGATTGTGGTGATGCCCAATGGTAATCCTAACTGTCAGGCAGCTCCCGGTGAGTGGTCGTTTGGCATGTACACACCTGGTTTCCGTAATGCAGGCACAGGTCCTACGGCTCCTGCCGCTGCCACGATTCCTGCCAGCTTCATGGATATCGTGAACTATATCGATGCAAACTATCGCACCATAAAGAGTCGTGCCGGACGTGCCGTCTGCGGTCTCTCCATGGGCGGCGGCCACACTTTCGCCATCAGCCTGCTCTACCCCACTACGTTCGACTACTACGGACTCTTCTCCGCCGGCCTTCACCTGGGCAAGAACTTCAGCGGAAACCAGCCCTTTGCAGAGCAGATTAAGAGCGACCCTGACTTCGCACAGCAGAGTGCCCGCCTCTTCGGCAGCAAGCCCAAACTATACTGGATGGGCATGGGCAAGACCGACTTCCTCTATCAGAGCACCGTGGACCTGCGCAACTACTGGGACACAAAGGGCTATAAATATGAATATGTGGAAACCGACGGAGGCCACATCTGGCGCAACTGGCGCATCTACCTGACAATGTTTGCCCAGAAGATATTCCGCTAAAAGGGGAAGCCCACCCCGGCCCTCCCGAAGGGAGGGAGAACAGCATCTGCAACAAAAAATCTCCGCAAGACTTGCGGAGATTTTGTTATTAGGGAAATGTTTTGTAACTTCGCAGCCAAGAAAATGAAGGGTGTAATTATGTCGTGATGACGGCATATCGTCATGACGGCATAACGACATCAATTTAAACCAGAAACTTACAAATAGCATTATGCAAAAAGAAATAATAGACGACGGCGAACTGATTCCGTTTTTCGATGTCACCGAAGACAAGATGCAGCATATCATCAAAGTGATTGGTGTGGGCGGCGGCGGTTGCAATGCGGTGAATAACATGTACAACGAGGGTATCGAGGGTGTGACGTTTGCGGCATGCAACACCGATAGCAAGCAGCTCTCGAAAATACAGGTGCCCGTGAAACTGCAACTGGGGGCCGGTCTGGGCGCTGGTAACAAACCCGAGGTGGGACGCTCGGAGGCGGAATCGAACATCGAAGAACTGGAACGGCTGCTCAGCGACGGCACCAAGATGGTGTTCGTGACTGCGGGAATGGGTGGCGGCACCGGAACTGGAGCCGCCCCAGTGGTGGCAGGTATCGCCAAGAAAATGGGACTGCTGACGGTGGGCGTGGTGACCATTCCCTTCTATTTTGAGAAAAAAAAGAAAATCATTCAGGCACTGAAAGGCGTCAACGAACTGAGGAAGAACGTGGATGCGCTGCTCATCGTGAACAACGAACGACTCTGCGACGTGTATGGCGACTCTGACATCTCGGTGAAAGAGTCGTTCAAAAGAGCCGACAACATCCTGGGCGATGCCGTGAAAGGCATCTCGGAACTGATAACGGTGCACTCTGACGGAGGAATAGACCTCGACTTCCGCGACGTAGAGACGACCATGAAAGACGGCGGCGGAGCCATCATGGCCATGGGAAGGGCCGGCGGCGAGCATCGCGTGGAGAAAGCCATAGTGAGTGCGCTGGACTCTCCCCTACTATATGGCAACGATATCGGCAAGGCGAAACGCATACTATTTAATATATACGCGAGCGAGGAAAAGCCCATCTTCGTACGCGAGATGCAGGAGATAGACGAATTCTTCGACGAGCTGGACTCGAACATCGAGGTCATCTGGGGTATCTCAACCGACGATACCCTGGGCGACGATGCCAAAGTAACTATCTTAGCTACAGGACTGGAAGACGGTCTGGGCAACGAGCGTCCCAAGCATATCGACGACGACGAGTATTACGAAGAACTGATTCCGCTACTGTACAAGCCGATAAAGAAAGAAAAAGACCCACTCAGGCCCTCCCTGCATAGGGAGGGGGAAGAAGAAGCCACTCAAGGCCCACCCCAGCCCTCCCAAAGGGAGGGGGAACAAGAAGACCCACCCCAGCCCTCCCTGCATAGGGAGGGAGAAGAGCCAGCACCTATTACAGATAATAAGGAAGAAGAGGACGTTCAGAAACCGGAGGAGGATCCTCGGGTGAAAGAAGCGGAGAAGGAACCTGCCACGATGGTGGACAGATGGAAAAGCTGGATGAAAAGAAAATTTGACGAATATACCCAGGAGTAAACGGCTTTCAAGGACGAGACACACAGAATGAAGGACGAGACAATTGCCTACGACAAAATGACAGCTGAAGAAATGGCCGCAGAAGTTCGCGCGCTGACCGAACAGTTGCATGCCATGGGGCGCAACGACATGTTGCTGAAAGCCATCGGTGTGCCGATGCTCGAAGAACTGCGCATCGAGGCCGCCCGCGGACAACTGAGCCGACTGCTCATCACGCACGATTTCCGTTTCTTCCTGCTGGACTATGAGCGGAAGGAGGTGGTGATGCAGCCCGTGCACAAAGCGGTCTACCTGCTCTTCCTTGCCCATCCCGAAGGTATTGAGTTCAAACAGCTAAGCGACTATCGCGACGAACTGCTGCGCTACTACCGTGCCACAGCCCGTCTGATGGACCCCGAGAAAATAAAGGAAAGTGTGGACCGGCTGACCAACCCGCTAGATAATGCCATCCACGAGAAATGCTCGCGTATCAGGAAGATATTCGAAGAACTGATGGACGAATACAGCGCCTGCTACTATCACATCAGCAGCCACACGAAACGGTACGTCGGCGGTTCATCGCGCACCTGGTACGAGCGGCTGAAACTCATCACGCTGCCCAGGGAACTGGTGGTGTGGGAATAAGAAAAGTGCTACGCGGTGTAGCACTTTTCTTTTTGCTTAAAGCAGCGCATCGAACTTCTGCTGCAAGTTGGCTTTCGTGGTGGCTCCCACGAACTTGTCGACGAGCTGTCCATTCTTAAAGAACATGATGGTCGGGATGTTGCGAATGCCCATTTCTGCGGCAATGTCGTCAGCCTCCTCGACGTCGCACTTACCTACGACGATGCGGCCGTCGTATTCATCAGCAAGCTGGGAAATGATGGGACCCACCATGCGGCAGGGGCCGCACCAGGTAGCCCAGAAATCAACCACTAACGGCATGTCGCCATTCTTCAAGGTCTCAAAGTTCTCGGATGTGATGTTTACTTCCATTGTTTTGTAAGTTTATGAGTTTATAAGATATTGAGTTTATGATTATTTATATACAAAGACCGTGCCATCGGCAGCTGTCAGTTGATGTGATACTCCAGATTTGGGTTGTTGTCGATATAGCTTAACAGCTCGCGGTTCACGTCGATGGTATGGTTGCGGCTGTGAAGAACCAGAGGAGCCGGACTGTCGGGATTCTTGATGGCGAAATATAGCTGGATGGTGCCGGGATGCTCGGCAATCAGCGTAGAGAGGTCGGTCACCATGGCCTCATCGACCAACGAAGAGTCGAACATAATGGTGAATTTCTCGATGTTTTCGTCCTTGGCCTTGCTCATGAACTGCACGTTTGACAACTGGAATGAGAGGAAGGTGCTGTTCTGGAACCTTGGCGCACACTTGCCCTGTATATAGAGCGTGTAGCCCACCACCATCAAACCGCGCCATTTTGTCCACTCTTCGCCAAAAAGCTTCAGTTCGCCGGAACCTTCAAAGTCCTCGATGGTGACGAAACCGCAGGGCTCACCGCGCCGGGTGGTCTTCTCCTGAACGGCCGTGACGATGCCGCCAAGTTGGAAGCCTTCCTTTTTGGAAAGTTCCGCCTGATCGGCAAGTTCAGAACAGTGGGTGTTGCACATGCCCTTGAGCACAATGCCGTATTCGTCGAGCGGATGGGCAGAGAGATAAATACCCACCAGGTCGCGCTCCTTGTTGAGCCGTTCCAGGTTGCTCCACTCTTCCACCTGAGTGGGAATAGCGGGGGTGGCAATCTCCACGCCGCCCATGTCGCCGAAGAGCGAGTTGTGCATCTGCTGCTGTTCCTGCTGGTAGAGCCAGCCGTAGCGAAGCAGGGTATCGATGAACATTTCGCCTTTGTTGTTCAGTCCGAAATACTGTTCGCGGCGAATGCCAAAACTGTCAAATCCGCCGCTGAGCACCATGCTCTCGATGGCCTTACGGTTACAGGCTGACAGATTGACACGCTCAACAACATCAAAGATGCTCTTGTAGGGACCGTTCTGTTCGCGCTCGGCAATCATCGCATCGGCAGCAGCAGCTCCCATGCCCTTGATGCCAGCTAGTCCGAAGCGGATTTCACCCTTGTGGTTGGCCGAGAATCGCTGCCAGCTCTCGTTGATGTCGGGTCCCTTGGTGGGAATACCCATCGACTTACATTCGTCCATCAGTTTGGTCACCTCGGTGATGTTGTTCATGTTGCGGCTCATCACGGCTGCCATATACTCAGCGGGATAGTGGGCCTTGAGGTAACCCGTCTGGTAGGCCACCCAAGAATAGCAGGCGGCATGCGACTTGTTGAAGGCATAGGAGGCGAATTTCTCCCAGTCGGCCCAAATCTTTTCAAGCACCTTCGGGTCGTGGCCGTTGCTCTTTCCGCCCTCGATGAACTTAGGCTTCATGGCATCTACGATGTCTTTCTTCTTCTTACCCATTGCCTTACGAAGGGCATCGCTCTCGCCTCGGGTGAAGTTGGCCAGCTGACGGGAAAGCAGCATGACCTGCTCCTGATAGACGGTGATGCCGTAGGTATCCTTCAGATACTTCTCCATGCAGGGAATGTCGTAGGTGATTTCCTGCCGGCCGTTCTTTCGGGCGATGAACGACGGGATGTAGTCCATAGGACCCGGACGGTAGAGGGCATTCATAGCGATGAGGTCTTCGAAGACCGTGGGATGCAGCTCGCGCAGGTATTTCTGCATGCCCGAGGATTCGAACTGGAACGTTCCTATGGTACTGCCTCTCTGATACAGCTCGTAGGTGAGGGGGTCGTCGATGGGAATCGTGTCGAGGTCGATTTCCTTGCCCGTGTTATGACGAATATTCTCGACGGCTTCTTTCAGAATGGAGAGCGTCTTCAGTCCGAGAAAGTCCATCTTGATAAGTCCCGTGGATTCAATGACGTGGCCGTCGTACTGCGTACAGTGAAGCTTATGTCCAGGGTTTTCCTTGTCCTCCACCACCGAGACAGGCACCCAGTCGGAGATGGGGTCGCGACAGATGATGAAGCCACAGGCATGGATGCCCGTTCCGCGCACGGTTCCCTCAAGCATCTTGGCATACTTCATGGTGTTGCGCATGTGCTCGTCGGGCGAAACTACGGCCTCCTGCAGTTCGGGAACACACTTGATGGCATTGGGGAGATTCATCTTCATGCCGTCGGGCAGACGGTCGGGGATGGCCTTGCAGAGGCGGTTCACCACGTCGAGGGGAACTTTCTCCACGCGGGCCACGTCCTTGATAGAGTTCTTGGTGGCCATCGTGCCGTAGGTGATGATATGGGCACAGTTGTCGTGACCGTATTTATCCTCCACCCATTCCAGCACGCGCCCACGACCGTCGTCGTCGAAGTCGGTATCAATATCAGGCAGCGAGATACGGTCGGGATTGAGGAAACGCTCGAACAGCAGGTCGTATTTCAGCGGGTCTATCTTGGTGATACCCAGACAATAGGCCACCACCGAACCGGCTGCCGAGCCACGTCCAGGACCTACCATCACGCCCAACTGATCGCGAGCAGAGTTGATGAAGTCCTGCACGATGAGGAAGTAGCCAGGGAAACCCATGGTCTTCATAATGTGGAGCTCGAAGCGGATACGGTCTTCCACTTCCTGCGACAGGGGATTCCCGTAGATGCGGTAGGCACCGTCGTAGGCAAGTTTTGCCAGATAGTCGGCTTCGAACTTGATGCGGTAGAGTTTGTCCAGTCCGCCGAGTTTCTTAATCTTCTTCTCGCCCTCTTCCCGCGGCAGCTGGTTCTCGCCGTTCTCGTCGCAGGTGAACTCCTTGAAAAGTTCTTCGGGCGTAATCTTCTTGCGCCACTCTTCCTCGGTTCCGAAACTCTCGGGAATGGGAAAGAACGGCATGATGGGAGCATGCTCGATATCGTAGGTCTCCACCTTGTCCAATACCTCCAGCGTGTTGCTGAGGGCTTCGGGGACATCGGCAAAAATCTGGTTCATCTCCTCTTTCGTCTTGAACCATTCCTGTTTGGAATAGAGCATACGCGAAGGGTCGTCGAGGTCTTTACCCGTGGAAAGACAGAGCAGATGGTCGTGGGCCTCGGCATTATCCTTGTCCACAAAGTGGGCATCATTGGTGCAAATAAGTTTGATGCCATATTCGCGGGCCAGTTCGATAAGCACGCGATTGGCCTTCTGCTGCAAGGGGAAGGTTTCGCGGTTGGCACGGATGCTGGGATCGGTAACCTCGTGGCGCTGCAGTTCCAGATAATAGTCGTCGCCGAAGACGCGATGATACCATTCGATGGCCTCACGCGCACCGGCTATATCGTCCCTGATAATCTTGGCAGGCACCTCGCCGGCAATACAGGCAGAGCACACAATGAGGTCTTCGTGGAAGCGCTCAAGGTCGTCGCGGTCGGTACGGGGACGCATATAGAATCCGTCGACCCACGAACGGCTGACCAGTTTGATAAGGTTCTTGTAGCCGTTATAGTTTTTGGCCAGCACAATGAGATGCCAGCCGCTCTTGTCGCCCTTGTCGGCCTCGCGCATCTCCTTCTTGCGGTGGGCCACATACATCTCGCAACCGAAAATGGGCTTGAAGGGTTCCAGTCCTTCCTTCTTGCGCTTTCCGTTCACCTTGTTGCAATAGTCGAACAGTTCCTTCACACCGAACATATCGCCATGGTCGGTGAGGGCCATGCCGCGCATGCCGTTGCCGATGGCTTTGTCCACGAGTTTCTCGATGCTCGACTGTCCGTCGAGAATGCTATAATAGGAGTGTACGTGAAGGTGTATGAAGTCTTCCATGTTATACTTATGCCAGTTTTTCAGAATTGAGGTTCAAAATTACATATTTCGGCCGATATCTCCAAAGAAATTGACAAAATAAACCTTAAAAGTAAAAATTATCAATTTAACATATCGAAATACAAAAATTTTGATTACCTTTGCAAACGAATATGCACACGTGCAACCTTAACCATAACCATGGGCAAAAGAATTAAGAAACTGAAGAAAGTAAGACTACACCGTGAAGGAACAAATACCTTATTCTATGCAGGCATAGCTATTACCCTCATAGCAATCTTACTTTGGTATTCGCTTCCTACGAAGATTCCTTTCTGGGTTTTCATCGTGGTCTTCGGCATCATATATGGAATTGTTGTCAACTTCTACCGTTGCCCCATCCGGTATTTCGGAGGGGAGACGGAAAACATCGTCGTGGCTCCTGCCGACGGACGGGTGGTGGTCATCGAAGAAGTGGAAGAGGATAAATATTTTCACGACAAGCGTCTGATGATCAGCATCTTCATGAGTCCCTTCAACGTGCATGCCAACTGGTATCCGGTTGACGGGCACGTGAAATTCGTGAAACACGAAAAAGGAAACTTCCATAAGGCCTGGCTACCCAAGGCCAGCGAAGAGAACGAACACGCCGACGTGATGATCGAGGCCGACAACGGCCAGGATGTGCTCTGCCGCCAGATTGCCGGTGCCATAGCGCGCCGCATCGTCACCTACGCCAAGGCCGAAGAAGACTGCTATATCGACGAGCATTTAGGATTCATCAAGCTGGGCAGCCGCGTCGATGTGTTCCTTCCATTAGGTTCTGAGGTTTGCGTGAAAATGGGACAGGCCACCACCGGCGACCAGACGGTGATTGCCAAACTGAAGTAAAGAAAGGAATATGAAAAAACACATACCCAACGCCATCACTTGCTGCAACCTCATCTGCGGTTGCATAGCCACCTGCTTCGCCTTCAGCGGACAGCCGGCCCTGGCGTTGCTGTTTATCGTTCTTGGTGCCGTATTCGATTTCTTCGACGGCATGACGGCCCGACTGCTCGGAGTGTCATCACCCATCGGCAAGGAGCTCGACTCCCTGGCCGACGACGTTACCTTCGGCGTGGCCCCATCCACCATGATTTTCTATGAACTCGGCGTGATGGACTATCCCGCCCTGCTGGAACCGCTGCGGCCGGTACTGCCCTACGTGGCTTTCGTCATGGCAGCCTTCTCTGCGCTCCGTCTGGCCAAGTTCAACCTCGACGAGCGGCAGGCCATGGGATTCATCGGACTGCCCACTCCGGCCAACGCACTCTTCTGGGGCAGCATCATGACAGGTGCCACACGCTTCATCGAAAGCAGTCCGTGGATGTCGGTGGCCGTTGTTGTGATGGTCTTCATAAGCAGCTGGCTGCTGGTCAGCGAGATTCCAATGTTTGCCCTGAAGTTCAAGCACTGGGGATGGGCAGAAAACAAACTGAAGTACATCTTCATCATCACCTCAGCCCTTCTGCTGGCCATATTCCGCATTCCCGGCATTGCCATGGTCATTGCCTGGTATGTGCTGCTCTCTGCCTTCACCCAGCAACATGGCCCGAAAGATGCTATTAGTTAGGGTTTAGGTTAAGGTTATCGTTATTTATAAAATATGTTTATCCTGAAATTCCTCCTCATTCTTTTTATTGCATTCATCGTCATGGTGGTTGCAGGCATCTGGCGCCTTTTCAGCAGCGTCAACAGGGCCCGCAAGCAGTTTCAGGAAATGGGACAAAGAAGAAGTTCCGAATACCGTAGCAGGAATGCCAACAATGAGGATGAAGTCATCGTAGACCAGCGTTCGCCCGAAGAAGCCAACCGCAAGATTATTCCCGACAACGAGGGGGAATACGTGGATTACGAAGACGCCTAAACAACTGAAACGAAAATGAAAAGAACACTTATCCTGAGCATCCTGAGCATCATAGCCATTGTGGTGCTGGCATTATATGCAGGTCTTGCCTTGTTGCTAATCATACCCGTGCTCTTGCTGGCTTATTATCTGCCCCATCTGAAGGAGCGCAGGGAATCGCCGGATGCTGAGCGTATGAACATGCTGACGACCGTAGACGAGGTAACGGCAAAATACGGTGAGCCAGATGATGTCATCGTCACCAATGCCGTGCTGGCCAACGAACTGGGCGGTGCCATCCTCGTTTATCAGCAACAGGGATTCATGATAGCGGCCGGAGCCAAGATTCCACTTTCCGACATAGAGAGCGTGGCGGCCAAGAATATGGCCACCCCTTATACGGTTGCTGAATACCAGGTGATCATCACCTGCAGGAACAAAGACTACCGCTACATCCGTTTCAACGTAGGCTACGACGAGGAATGGGCCTCGCAGGTAGTCGCTGATATAGACAAATACAGAGCCGTTTGACGACTCTGTAATTTGTTATTCTCAACTGTGCACCAAAGTGCCGATTTCCTCACCTTCCATCACTTTCTTCAGGTTACCCACAACGTCCATGTTAAACACGTATATGGGCAGGTGATTGTCATTGCACATCACGACGGCCGAGAGGTCCATGACCTTCAGGTTGCGCGCCAGAACTTCCTGATAGGTGATGTCGGTGAACTTCGTGGCCGTGGGGTCCTTCTCGGGGTCGGCCGTGTAGATGCCGTCCACGCGCGTTCCCTTCAGCATCACGTCGGCCTCAATCTCCACACCGCGCAACGACGAGCCGGTATCGGTGGTGAAATAGGGAGAGCCTGTTCCGGCAGAGAAGATGCATACCAGTCCCTGCTCCATGGCCTCGATGGCACGCCACTTGGTGTAGAACTCACCGATAGGCTCCATGCGGATGGCCGTGAGCACCTTGTTCTTCACGCCTACAGCATCGAGCGCTGAACTGAGTGCCAACGAATTGATGACCGTGGCACACATGCCCATCTGGTCGCCCTTCACGCGGTCGAAACCCTTCTGACTGCCCGCCAGTCCGCGGAAGATATTGCCGCCGCCGATGACGATGCCTATCTGCACACCCATTTCGTGTACTTCCTTAATCTGCTCGGCATACTGAGCCAAACGCTCGGGGTCGATGCCGTGCCCCTGCTTTCCCATCAGACTCTCGCCCGACAGTTTCAAAAGAATTCTTTTAAATCTTGCCATAATTATTTTATTTTATCGGGTAACCGGATAACCGGATAGCCGGGTAACACTTTAAATCAAAAAAGTCACTTCCTTGAAGGCATAGCGGCGTTCGCGCCCCGAGGTGTCACGTAGCACCAGATGCCCGTCGTCTTCAACGGTAACAAGCTCGGCCTCGAAGTCGCCCTCGGCATCACGATAGGGATAGAACCCCTCACGCCGATACAGGCGGCTGCGGTATTTCTCACGAATCTTATCGATACGGAAATGCTCCATCTGCCAGACAAACTCATCCAGCAACTGGCTGAGCACCTCCTCCCTATCCCATTCGCGACCCTCGGTCTGACACATCGAAATGGGATTGGGAGCATCGCTGGTGAACACCTGCTGGTTGACGTTCAGTCCGATGCCGATGACGCAGTCCTTGATATGCTCACCTCCGAGCCGGTTCTCAATCAGTATCCCGCCAATCTTGAAGTCGCCCACATAGATGTCGTTGGGCCATTTGATATACACTTCCTTGCTGAGTTCACGCGAGAGAAACCTGTGCATGGTCACGGCAACAGCCATCGAGATGATATACTGGTCGCGGGCCAGTATGTCGTGCGGATGGATGAGGATGCTGAAAGTGAGGTTCTTGCCGGCCTCGCTCTCCCAGCTGTTAGAGCCCTGACCGCGCCCCTTCTGCTGGAAATCCGTCCACACGACGGTCATCTCCTCATCATCGGCTGGTGTGTAGCGCCTCAGATAGTCGTTCGTGCTGTCGGTCTCTTTCACATAGAATGTTTTTATCATACTCAGCGTGATTGACATTATTCAGAAGACAAAATTACAATAATTATGCGAGATTTCAAAAAGTTTTTTGTATTTTTGCTGCTGAAAATGACAAATACAGAAGAACAGCTCAAGAAAGACGAGTTCTATATGCGCCGGGCCCTCGACGAAGCACAGGCGGCCTGCGACGCCGGAGAAATTCCCATCGGTGCCGTGGTGGTATGCAAAGACCGCATCATCGCCCGCGCTCATAACCTCACGGAGACGCTTACCGACGTGACTGCCCACGCCGAGATGCAGGCCATCACCATGGCTGCCAACCAGCTGGGCGGGAAGTACCTCACCGATTGCACGCTCTACGTGACGGTGGAGCCCTGTGTGATGTGCGCCGGTGCCATTGGCTGGGCACAGGTGCCGCGCATCGTTTTCGGAACGAGCGACCCCAAGCGCGGCTATAGCATCTATGCCCCGAAGGCGCTTCATCCTAAGTCAAAAATAACTGGCGGCATCCTCGAAGAAGAATGTCGCCAGCTTATGGTCAGTTTTTTCAAAGGTCTCAGATAACCTTTATTTCACCTGAATCACCAGATACTTTGAGGTGCTCCAGAAAATCTGCGGATTAGTGATGCGCAGCACATACTGTCCGTTGGCATCGCGTGTCAGCGTATAGCTGCCGCCGGGATGGGCTGTCAACAGCTCGGCCGACTTCGAATAGAGCTTGATTTCCTTGTCCTGACGGATGTCAATCTTGGTGAAATAGTTCTTGTTGAAATTGCCCTGCAGCACCTTTCCCTTCACCAGAATGTTCTGCTCTTTCAGTTCGCTCTTAGTGCCAAACACATACCAGGCCGTGTTCAGCTGCTTGTCCTGGGTGTTAATCACCTCAGTCTTCTGAGTGCTTTCCTCCTGCAAGTTCGACACGTTAGTGTTCAAGTTGTTGATGGTCTCGTCGAGCTGGCTGATGTGGATGTCCTTCGAGTCGAGCTCAGCCTGCAACTGCTGCAGCTGCTGTCCCTTCTCCTCCAACTGGGCGGTCAGGCTCTCTATGGTCTTGGCCAGTTCAGAACCCTTCACCGAGCTGGCGTTCAGCTGCTTCTGCAACTTGGCAATCAGTTCCTTGTTCTGCTTCATGCGCTGGGAGATGAACTGGATGTTCTCACGAATCTGCTGGGCCTTGTCGGCTCTCTCACCCGACTGAGCCAGCGTCACGCGGTTCTCAGCCTCTGTAATCTGACGGAAGCCTTCCTGAATCTCGTTCAGGGTTCCCATCATGTCGTTAATCTCATTGTCCTTCTGGGCAATAATCCGCTGCAGCGAGTCTGTTTGGGCGATGTTTGCCAACTGCGGAGCCGGCTTTTCATTCTTACAAGCCACTACTGCAACCAGGCAGAGGGCAAAATACATTAATTTCTTCATAAAAGCTATGATTATTATTAAACAATATTCTAAAATTCTTAACGAACTATTCTTCTTTACACTTTTCCTTCGATTCCTTCTCAGCACCACCCAGCACGATGACGAACTCGCCCTTGGGCTCGTGCTCCTTGAAATGTGCTATCACCTCGGCCAGCGTACCGCGCACACTTTCCTCGTGAATCTTTGAAATCTCACGGCAACAGCTCACAGGCCGGTCCTGGCCGAACACCTCGGCAAACTGCTGCAATGTCTTCAGCACGCGATAGGGGCTCTCGTAGAAAACCATTGTGCGCCGCTCTTCACGCAGCGACTCCAGCCGCGTCTGCCGCCCTTTCTTCTGCGGCAGAAAGCCTTCGAAGCAGAAACGGTCGCACGGCAGTCCGCTCGACACCAGCGCCGGCACAAATGCCGTGGCACCCGGCAGGGTCTGTACTTCAATGCCTGCAGCCACAGCCTCCCTGACCAGATAGAACCCAGGGTCGCTGATTCCGGGCGTACCGGCATCGCTGATGAGTGCCACTGTCTGCCCTGCCCTCAGCCTCTCCACGATTCCTGCCGACGTGCCGTGCTCGTTGAACTTATGGTGCGACATCAGATGGTTCTTGATGTCGAAATGCTTCAGCAATTTCCCGCTCGTCCGAGTGTCTTCAGCAAGCACAAGGTCGGCCTCACGAAGCAGGCGGATGGCCCGCAGCGTCATGTCTTCCATATTCCCCACAGGAGTGGGAATGATATACAAGATGCCCATTTCAAAGTACAAAAGTAATTTATTTATTCATACTAAGCAAAAAAAACAATCATTTCTTTGCAATTTTTAAAACGTTTTGCTAACTTTGCCTTCAAAGAAGGCGAAATTGTTACGTCTCAGCAAAAAAAGAATAAAATTCTTTGTTTTGCGCTCGACTTTTCGTAACTTTGCAATTCAAAGAGCATAATTATGACAAATTATTTAGAGGGAGAAGTCCATCGTCCAGGACGCATAGAAGTGGTGTGCGGTTCGATGTTCTCAGGCAAGACCGAAGAACTCATCCGCCGACTCAAGCGTGCCAAGTTTGCACGCCAGCGCGTCGAGATATTCAAGCCAAGCATCGACACACGGTATTCCGAGGAAGAGGTGGTCAGCCACGACCAGAACGCCATCCTCTCCACCCCCATCGAGTCATCGGCAAGCATTCTGCTGCTGGCCAGCGACATCGACGTGGTGGGCATCGACGAGGCACAGTTCCTCGACGAAGGGCTTGTCAACGTATGCAACGAACTGGCCAACCGTGGTGTGCGCGTCATCGTGGCCGGACTCGACATGGACTTCAGGGGTGTTCCCTTCGGTCCCATCCCTGCCTTGTGCGCCATTGCCGACGAAGTAACCAAGGTGCATGCCATCTGCGTGAAATGCGGCTCGCTGGCCTACGTCAGCCACCGGCTTGTGCAGAGCGACAAGCGCGTGCTACTCGGTGAAACCCAGGAATACGAGCCCCTCTGCCGCGACTGCTATCAGAAGGTGAGAGCAGAAGAAGAAAAGCACGAATAAGATTCTTCACTCTTCATTCTTCACTCTTCACTTAAAAATTCTTCACTCTTCACTCTTCATTCTTCACTTTAATAAAGATGTTTGAAAAGGAAATCACATTCGACCGTTTCATCCGCTGGGCACTCATCGCCCTGCTGATTGTCTCGGTGCTCTTCGCACTCAACTATCTCGGCACGGTGCTGCTCCCGTTCTTCGTGGCGTGGCTCATCGCCTACCTGCTCTACCCCATCGTGAAGTTCGTGCAGTACCGGCTACATGTACCCACGCGCGCCCTCAGCATCATTGTCACGCTCATCTTCGTCACGGCCATTGTGGCGGGCGTCGTCTGGCTCATCATTCCGCCAATGATCGAGCAGTTCAGCAAGCTGGGCAACCTCATGACAGCCTATATCCACAAGACAGCCCACATCACCAGCATTCCCGACACCATACAGCAATGGATTAACGATAACGCCAAGGAAATCACCAACATCGTGAAGAGCGAAGACTTCACCAAGGGAATACGCGAGGCCATGCCCCATGTATTCAGGTTTATCGGCCAGGGTGCCACCATCATCATCAGCATCATCGGTTCGATGATTACCTTATTATATATGTTCTTCATCCTGCTCGACTACGAATATCTGACAGAAAACTGGATACGTATCTTCCCCAAGAAAGTACGCCCATTCTGGCAGGAGCTCATGAAGGACGTGGAAAAGGCACTCAACAACTACATCCGCGGCCAAGGACTCGTAGCCCTCTCCATGGGCATCCTGTTCTGCATCGGATTCACCATCATCGACTTCCCCATGGCCATCGGTCTGGGCATACTCATCGGCATCATGGACATGGTGCCCTATCTGCACACCTTTGCACTCATCCCCACCGTATTCCTGGCCCTCCTGAAGTCCATCGACACCGGTCAGAATTTCTGGATTATCCTCATCTCGGCCGTTGCCGTGTTCATCATCGTCCAGGTCATCATCGACATGATTATCACCCCGAAAATCATGGGCAAGGCCATGGGACTCAACCCCGCCATACTCCTTCTCAGCCTCTCCGTATGGGGAGCCCTGTTAGGATTCATCGGCCTCATCGTCGCCCTGCCCCTCACCACCCTCGTCATAGCCTACTACAAGCGCTATGTCACCAAGGAAGAAGACGAGCCTGACCCGCCCAAAGCAGCAAAAGACAAGAAACCAGCGGTTCAGAAAGCTCCCGAAACGCTCATTGAAGAACAAAATCCGCAAAACGCTGAGTGATTGAGAGTCCGTCGCGAACAATTTTATAAAAAACCGACGAATAATTTTGCCGTTTCAAAAATTCGTTGTACCTTTGCACCGCTTTTCCCGTAAAGGAGAGTTGGAAAGATCCGCTAGCTCAGCTGGTAGAGCACAACACTTTTAATGTTGGGGTCTTGGGTTCGAGCCCCAAGCGGATCACACTAAAAACCGGCAAGTGATGATATTTCAATCACTTGCCGATTTTCTTTTATACCTTATGCACCACATTTGCACCACTCAGCACCGTACCTATTCCACCGGTCACTTAGAAATGCCACTAAATGCCTGAGAGCAGGAATTGGTAGAGTCCCATGAAGCGAATGCCTTTGGCGTCGGTATAAGCGGAAATGTCGCTACCTGTAATGACGATCTTCTGGAAACTGTCGTCGACTTTGAGGAGCGACCTTAGTTCTTGCTGCCGCTTCTCATCGCTGTCTAAGGAAAAAGCCGACTGAATGTAGTATTTTGTAACGCTCCATACCTATTCGGATTTTGCTGCACATTTACAATAAATTCCGAATACGACCAACACTTTAGTCGGATTTTTCTGCAAATTTACAATAAATTCCGATTTATTACGGATTATCCAGCTGTCATTTCAGCTGTATAACATCTTTCATTGAAAGCCACAAACGTGCTTCCAGTCGTAATTTCTTTGATACACTGGTATAATAAATCTCTTCCTGGCTCCTTCAAGAAATTCCAGTAGATGTGATGCTGTTCCTTTCATAATCTTCTCTTATTGTTTAGAACAATTTTTTACTTATTCTTCGTTTTCTTCTATAGAATGTTCCGCTGCCATATCCAACTTCTCTGAACGCATAGAAATTTCTTTTGCCTTCGTCAGAATAGCCTCTCTTACCATCAGAGTATAATCTTCAATAATATGTCTCCAATCATTTTGCGACATATCTGGGTAGCGTTCGCCATATTGTTCTATGACTTCTCGTTGCAACTCCATATCGCTTATGTTAGCATCCATGTGCAGACGATTGAAGATGAGATTGCGTACATCACGGTCATCCTCAACATTCTCTAATTTGTAAAACTTAATCGGCGCATCTTCCTTTATATCATCTTCCTGATTATATTTCTTGAAATTTTCAGCCTGCTCGAAGATTTCTTTGAACACCTCATCCTGCGGTACAGGAGGATAACCATGTTCTGCCAATATCAGAATCAAGTCCATTTGCAACTCAGCCTTGATGTCAGAACGATTGGCCCAGTCAGTATATTTCGACTTGTCATCCACCATCTTCTTTACGGCAGCTGCCAATGTCAGCAGTTTGTCTTCTGGATATTCAAAGCCAAACCTATGAGCTATCTCTTTCAGAATATCATAGAAAGCCTTTTCCTCGTAGGTAATGCCTAAGTCTTTGAACGATTTCTTCTCTTTGTTTACCTCCTTCAGCAGTTCTGCCATCTGCTTGGCAACTTCATTGAGCACTTCTTCAGCAAACACGGCGTTGTCGCTACGGTCGTTATATCGCTGCACCAACGCATTCAGGCGCTTGGTGAAATCCACGCCCTTCATCTTATTGACTTTCTTGAAGTCGGTAATAACAGTTCGAAGCAGCTTCTCCATCAGTTTCACTTTCGTATTAGGCAACTTCAGTTTCTCCAGCCTCGTCATGTAGTCCTCACTCAGCAAGTCCAAGTCCTTTGTGTTCGCATTCACCTGAGCCACTTCTTCCACTCCGTCCGACTGCAAGGCTTCTGCAATCATCTGGCTCACCTTGCGGTTCATCTGCGAGGCATCGGGAGCATCACCTTTTGTCAGTTTGTAGATGATAGACCTTACTCCCGTAAAGAAATGAATGTCCTCACGGTCCTTATCGTTGATTGCCTCATGGTTGGAACAGAGGTTGAAAGCAGATTTCAGTTTCTTGGCATGACCCATAAACTGATTTTGTGATTTCTCCGTAGCCTGCACGAACTCAGCCGCATATTTCAGACATTCCAACTGTTCCAATGGCGTACCCGTTGAGAACTTGCTATAATCGAAAGTATGGAACATCCTGCACAGGATATCCAACTCGTCTTTTACCATCGTCACACTCTGTTCGATGGTTTCCACGTTGTCGCCCATGTCACCACCACCGGCATACTGTTTCAGCGCATTATTCATATTGCTCTTGATGCCGATATAGTCCACCACCAGTCCTTTATCCTTACCTTCATACACACGGTTCACCCTCGAAATGGTCTGTACCAACGTGTGTTTCTGTAAAGGCTTGTCTATATACATCGTGTCGAGACAAGGCACGTCAAAGCCTGTTATCCACATCGAAACAACGATAGCAATCTTGAAGTTAGAGTCAGGGTTTTTAAACAACACATCAAGAGCTTTTCTGTCTTCGTCCGAACCAATCAGTTCGCGAAGCTTAGGATCATCATCCTTCTCACGAGTCATCACCAATCGGATGCGCTCTACTGGCGTCTGGTCTTCTGAACCAATTTTCTCTTCCCATTCAGGGCGCAAGGCAATAATCTGTTTATACAGGTCATAGGCTATTTCGCGACTGGAGCATACAAACATAGCCTTACCGCAAACGGTGCTTCCTTCTTCTATTCGCTTTTCGTAGTGCTCTATGAAATCCTTTGCCACCACAGCCAGGCGGTTCGGGTCACCCAGAATCTTATTCATCTGTGTCACCGCCTTCTTACTTTCCTCTATCTGGTATTCGTTGGCTCCTTGCTCTTCACATTGCTTATAGTATGCCTCTATCGCCTCCAGTTGTTTGTGGTCGGCAAACACTTTGGCGGCTCTTCCCTCATAAACGATGCGACGAGTGATGCCATCAGCCACCGATTCTGTCATGGTGTAACTATCCACCACATCGCCAAACACATCTATCGTGGCATCTATAGGTGTTCCCGTGAAGCCCACGTATGTGGCATTAGGCAACGAGTCGTGCAGATACTTGGCAAAGCCATAGCTGCGTTTCACACCCTTATCGGTAATGGTCACATTCTGCTCTACATTTGTCTGCGAACGGTGGGCTTCGTCGGAGATACAAATGATGTTGGCACGGTCAGATAAAAGATTGATATCCTCGCTGAACTTCTGTATCGTAGTCAAGAATACCCCTCCGCTCTTTCTTCCTCTCAACTTTTTGCCCAACTCTTCGCGTGTTTCTACGTTTACAACAGTCCCGTCACCAATAAACTGCTTAGCGTTCACGAACTGTGCCGATAGCTGGTCATCCAAGTCCGTGCGGTCGGTTATCATTACGATGGTAGGACTTGCCAAATGCCGACTTCGCATCAGCATACGAGTAAGGAACAGCATCGTGAGGCTCTTGCCGCAGCCTGTTGCGCCGAAGTATGTGCCGCCCTTACCATCACCATGCAGGTTGATGTGTGAGTGCTCCAAGATGTTTTCGTAAAGCCTGTGTGTAGCGAAGAACTGCGGATAGCGACACACTATCTTCCTTTCACTCTTCGAGGTGTCAGGGAAGAAAACAAAGTCTTTCATCACGCTCAGCAGTCTCTCCTTACGGAACAATCCTTCCATCATCGTGTGCAGGGAGTCAATGCCATCGTTTGCCTTGTCTGTTCGCTCCACCTTTCGCCAGGCATAGAAGAACTCGTATGGTGTAAACAACGTTCCGTATTTATTGTTCACCCCATCACTGATGACCACGAAGGCATTATAGCGGAACAGCTCAGGGATGTCCCTCCGATAGCGTACCGTCAACTGCGTATATGCATTCATGATGGTGGTGTCTTCCTTCACGGCACTCTTAAACTCCAACACCACCACTGGCAAACCGTTCACATAGACGATGCCATCAGGAATACGTCGCTCCAGCCCCTTAATCTCCAGTTGGTTGACAATCTTGAAGATATTCCTGTCAACATCCTTAAAGTCTATCACTTCCACGAACAAGTCTGGCAACGAGGCATCCTCACGCTTGACGGCGAAGCCCTCCGTCATCAAACGATACGTCTGTGCGTTCTGCTCATATAGCGGAGCACCATTGTCTGCCGTCAACTTCGCCATGACTCGCTCCACCTCCAAGGGTGTGATTCCCTCTTGGGCATATCTGTCCATCAGATACATCCGCAAGTCATCACGCAGCAGCACCTCCGTCTGCTCCTTGTGGATCGTCTCGCCATTCACGTAACTGTAGCCCTGTTGTTCAAACAGTTCCATGATGGCCATCTCCAAGGTAT
>JAEEGK010008199.1_pt1 | contig 24709 bp, 9 predicted proteins | sample 8958771 | NCBI WGS metagenome assembly JAEEGK01 (sample SAMN16246547, study PRJNA631951) | gut metagenome | biome: gut microbiome; feature: rumen; material: SC-attached | host: Bos | place: Iran: Karaj | collected 2018-10
TAAATAATTACTCTTTTTACTCTTTTTTTCCTATTTGATCAAAATTTTTAATATTTTTTTCATCTTCTTCATAATAATCTTTAACAGCATAATCAGGTAATTTTTGAATCATTTCTTTTAAAGAATATAACTTTAATCTTTTTTGTCTAGATGAATAAGTTTCATCTCTAAATTTACAAACAGAATGACTTTCATGTAATTTAGGAGAAGAATTATTATTATTTAAAACATTTTTTTTAAAATATCCTTTAATATTATTAATTTTATTTTTTTTTATTTTTTTTTTATTTCTATCATCAGGAGCAGAATTTAAATTAAAATAATTTTGTTTTTGAACATTATTTCTATTATAATATTCTCTTGTTGTTTGTACTGCATAATTATTAAAAAAAGAATTCTTTTCATTTTGACTTAAAGAATTACGAATTGAAGGATAATTATTTATTTTATTCCTTTGATTTTCTCTTTCTATTATTCCATTTATTATTGATTCTAATTCTTTATAATCATTTGAAAATTGAAGGAAACTATTATCAAATTTTTTTAATGTTGAATTAATATAATTATTTTCATTTTTTAATTTTTCTATTTCTTCAAATATTTTCTTTTTATCATTCATTAAATTATCAATTTCATTTATTTTTACATTAAATCCTTTTAATATTTTTCTATGTTCATATAAAGTTTTCTCAATTGTATTAATTTTTTCAAATGCTGAATTAATAGTTTTATCTTTTAAAAATAAAGCTTGTTTTACTTGATCATTTATTTCAATTATTTTTTTATTCATTTTTTCTTCCATATTTATTCTTTCTTTTCTATTTTCTTTTTGAATACCTTCAAATTTTTCATCAATTTTAGAATATTTTTTTTCAAAATTTTGTTTAAATGATAAAAAATCAAATTTAGTTACTGTATTATTAATTACATTTATTTGACTTTTATTATTATCATTATCATTATTCTTAATATTAATATTATTTTTCTTATTATTATTATTAATATTGTTATTTAAGTTAGGATTAGAATTTTGAGCATTTATTTCATTGTTATTTATAATAGATTTTATATAAATAATTTCATCACTTAATATTTTTATTTGTTTGTTAAATTCTACATCTATATTTTTATTTTTTAAATAAAAATCATTTAAAGAATAAACCATTTGTTCAATAGTTCCATATTTTTGTAAAAATAATTCAAATTTAGAATTTCTTTCTTCTTTAATTTTATTAAATAAATTTTCATATTCTTCAATTTTTTGTTCCATTACATTTGATAAATGTTGTAATTTATCTTTTAAATCATTTAAAGAATCACATCTATTTAAAAGTTTTATAGCATATTTATGATTTTCAAGTCTTAATTCATCACATTTTTTTATAAATTCATTAGGAATTTCTTTAATAATAACTTGTAAATTTTTTATTTGACCATCTGTATATTGTTTATTAATTTTTTCTATTTTTTGAATTTGTTTAACAAAAAAAGTTATATTTTCATCAAATTTTTTTACTAATTGTTTATTATTTGAATCTTGGTTTTCTTTTGCAAGTTTTAAATCATCTGTTGATTCAACTTGAAAAAAAACAAAATCTTTAAAATTTTTAAATCTACTTTTTTTATCTCCTATTAATCCTGGAAAGTTAAAATTATCAATATATATTCTATCATATTTATATGTTAAATCATTCATATCTTTTCTTATTTCTTCTAATTGAAGTTTATGATTAAATGTTTCATTATTTATATTATTTTTAAAAGATGGAAAATCTGATATTATTTCATTTTTTCTTTTTAAATCTACATAAAGTTCTATTAGTTTTTTCTGGTTTGATTCCATTGTTTCTAATTTAGAATCTATTTTTGTGTTTCTTTCTTTTATAAAAGATGAAAATTCATTTATTTTTGTTTTACAAAATTCCCTTATTGTCCTTATTTCTTGTAAAAAATCTTCTTTTTCATAAAGATTACTTAAGATATTTGGAGATGAATAATTTTTAATAAATGTTTTTTTTATTGATATTTTATTATTTGAATTTTCGATTTTTTTTGACATTTTAATTTTTTTTCAAATTTTTTAATGGAATTTGAAATAATAATTAAAAAATTGTAAAACTTATCTCATTTAATATAATAATTAAATTATTTCCAAAAAAAGAAAAAAGAATTCCAAATTAAATGTATAAAAATAATAATTTTGATTGATATTATTTTATATTTCAAATGACTTTTTCTTTTACTATATAAATCAATTATTAAAATATTTATAATACCATCAATTATCTATTCTCTTTGAATTGATAATTCTATATTTTAATAATATATATTCCTTTGTTCATTAAATTCTTCTTTTTTTTTTATTATTGTTTTTTGTCAATTAAAGTTTTCTTTTTAATTTTCTTTATTATTAGTTCTTTATTTTTTAATTTTTTTTGGTTGTTTTGTTTAATTTCCTTTGATTTCTTTTTTTATTTCTTCTTTTTTCTCTTTAATTTCATTTTTTAAACAAATTTTTTTATTATTTATTGTATTTTTAATCTTTAAGAAACTTATGAAAATCCTTTTTATCAATATTTAAATTTATAAATTCAAAGAAACACTTAATTGCATTTTTTCATTAATATAAAATATAAATAATATTTTGTAATTTTTGTTTCTGAATCTTTTAATTTCATTTTCATTTTATATAATTTAATAACATCTCCAATTTTTGTTGAGCATTAATATAATTCCAATATTATTGAATGTTGTTTACTGGATACACTCAATTTTTATCATATCCTTTTTTTATTTAATACAACATTAATTTCTATTTTCAACAATTAAATTATATTTTTATATAATAAACTTTAATTGAAATTTAACAAAGCAAAACAATTTTTCATAATAACTTTAATGCAAATTATTTAATTATTAAATTGAAAAAAAATAATCTATATAAATGAATAAATATTTTTTTAACAGTAAAAGAAGCATTCCAATTTTCAATCTAGAAAAAGGTAAATTCACAATTTATTTGGAAAAATATTCATCGGTAATTTAATAATTTTCTTTAAAAAATATTCAATTATAATAATTTTATAATTGATTCTATTTTATATTAAAGAATTAAAAAAAGAATTACATTTCTATTGTAAAAATTCTATATTTGCTTTGAAACAATTACACAATCAATTTTTTATCTCTAATGATTATTATTTTATCGTTTATTTTAATAACATTAATAACTTTTTATTTAATTTATCACATAAAAATAAAAAATTATATGTTAATTAAAAATATATGGAGAATAGAACAAATGATGATTCAATAAGTTTAGGAATAAATATAGGAGCTATGACTACAGTTTATTCAAGATTTTTAAAAAAAGATAATAGATTCCAAACAGAAGTATTATTAAGTGATACTTCTTCAAGAACAATTCCTTCTCAAATATGTTACTCAGAAACTCATAGATTATATGGTGATACTGCAGGATCTTTAATGAAAAAATTTTCTGATTGTTCTTACTCTTATTTATCAAGATTAATAGGATATTTTTTTGATGATAATAACATTTATTCCCAAGAGAAGTTCTTTCTAAATGAAAATACATTAGAAGGAGCTAATGGATTATTTAGAACATATTATAATGAAAGAACAGAGGCATATATTATAATAGCAGATTTTCTTAGTTTAATTAATAAATATTTTTTTGAGAAACAAAATATAAAATATAATGATTGTACTTTAAGTGTTCCAGATTATTATTGTGCTTATCAAAAACAAATGCTAAAAAATATTTGTGAATCAATTGGAATGAAAAATGTAAAAATAATAAATGAATCATTGGCAATTACCATGTATTATGGATATTCAAAATATAGAGATATGTTTGTCACCCAAAAGATAAATGTAAATAAATCAATTGAAAAAAATATAATATTCATTGATATAGGTCATTCAAAAACTTCTTTTATATATTCAACTTTTAATTATGCAATATTCAAAGTAAATAAAGTAAAATGTTTATATAATTTTGGAGGCAGAAATTTTGATTCCATATTATTAAATGAATGCTATAAAGATTTTTCATCTAAAAATGTTCAACCATCAGATATTAAAAATTTTACAGATGTATTTAAAAAACAAAAAAAAAGAATAATAGAAGCAATTATAGTAGCAAGAAAAGCTCTTTCAATGAAAGACCAAACATTAATAACTGTAGAATCATTATATGATGATATAGATTTAAATTATAAAATAACTAGAGATAATTTTAATAAAATCATTCAAGGAGCATTAATGTTTTTCAAAAAAGAACTTATTGATTTTAAAAATAATTTACCAAAAAATAAAGAATTTATTGTTGAAATGGCAGGTGAAATAATGAGATATCCTATTTTCCAAGAATATATTCAAGAGATTTTTAATGTTCCAATTTCAAAAACAATAATTATAGATGAATGTACTAGTGTTGGAGCTTCTTTATGTGGATTTTATTTTAATAATGGAAATAAATTACCTTCTTTAAAATTTTTTGACAAATTAATTGATCATAATTATTATGAAATTGGATACAAATTACAATATGGGAATATAAATGAATCCTTTTTATTGAAAGATAATTTAAACGAATATTCTGAGATAAATATAAAAGATATTGAATCAATTCATGGAATTCAAATTACATATAATTACAATCATCATATTATTAAACCATTATCTAAAATTCCTTTTTTATGTAAGTATTTAATTGATTTAAACCAATTAAGAAACGATAATCCTCATTTTAATAGAATGAATAAATTAAAAATTCATCACATATATCAAAATGATACAATAGTTATTGAATGTATTTTCATTGAAGAAAAATATGAAAATGGGAGAATTTATCAAAAAAATAATAATTGTAATTATAATAATTCAATTTCTTTAATTGATGATTATACATTAATAAATAATGATAATACAAAAATTAAAAAAGATATTTCTGAAATTTTAGAGAAGCATTCAGAAAAAGATAAAGAATATGATGATTATACTATGAAAAGAGAAATTATTTTAAGACAATTATATGATTTAAAAGATAATAATCAATATAACAAAGAAAAAAAGGAAGAAATAGAAAGGTATTTAAAACAAATTTCACAATTAGAAAAAAGCAATAAAACCATACAAGAAAAAAAAGATAAATTAGAAGAAATAAAAAAATTTCTAAACTCTTTTATTTAAAATAAATTAAAATATATTGATAAAAAATGATTATATTATATCATTTGGATTTTGAGTTAAATTTTTTTATAATCATCAAGTTTTTTTTTTATTTTCTTTATTTCATCATCTCTAATTGCTTTTTCTGGTTCATGCTTACGAAGATAATTTAAAAAATCATCTAATTCATTTTTTTGTTTTTCTATATCATCATTAGGAACTAATAACAATGAATTTTTTATTTCATAAATTGATTTAGATAAATGTTTTCTTTCCTTTGAATAATCAAAATAATCTTTATCATAATTTTTATGTTCATTGAGTTTATCTTGAATTTTTTTTATTTCATTTTCTTTATCATAATAACATAAAAAGCCATCAATAATTTTAATTTCTATGTTTTCTTCTATTTTCTTATTTATTTCAATTCTTGGGTTATTAAAAGAAATATCAACAATTAGAAAAGGATCTTCTCCTGATTCAAGATCAATTTCATATTCTATTATCTTTGAATTATTTAAACAAAATTTTACTTCATTTTCATCATAAAAAAATTCGATTTTAAATGTTTGACCAAAACCAGACAATGGGATTTTACACTCTTTCTCTTTAATCATTCCTTTTTTGAATGCAAGTTTTTTAGAATTCAATATAGAATTATTATCATTCAATATAGAATAATATATATTATAATAATTATATTCATAAAAATTATCAATTAAATTTTCATCTTTAGTATGTAAATTTTTGAAATAAAAACCTGAAATTGCTCCTCCAACACTTATACTTTCATCTAACATAATTTTTTTTTCTAAACCTAAATCAAAATTTTCTTTAATAATTTTCTCTAACTTTTGAGTTCTCATAACTTCTCCTCCCATTTCAACATATTTAATATTTTTTTCTTCTCCTATGATATTCAATAAATCATTTTTAAAAATATCTAATTCATCACTTATAATAGAATTTAAGTTTGATAAAGATAATATCATATCTAAACCATTTTTATTAGAAAAATTAGTTATTTCGAGTTTAGATTCTTCATTTAATGATAATTTATTTCTTGCTATTGAAATTTCATTTAAAATATCTAATTTTTTTTTAGGTTTTAAATCAAAATCATCAATATTATTATTTTCTTTATATTCTTCAATTAAATATTCTAATATTTTTTCATCTAAATTTCTTCCTCCTAAATAAGGATTACATAAAACTTTTTTAACTCTAAATTCTTTTTTAGAATATGAAGATAAAATATATGATGTTTTAGAATGTCCAAAATCTATAAATAATATTTTTTCAATTCCATCAAAAGTTTTTTCATTTTGAAAAAATAAATTTCTATAATTAGTAAAACCATAATACATTGTAAGTGCAGATGATTCATTTATTATATTAATATTTTTAAGATTAAGAGCTTCATTTATTATCTTTAAATTTTCTCTTTGATATAAAGTATAATAATCAGGAACAGGTATAGTATAATTTATGATATTTTGATTATTATTTATATTAAGAAATTCATTTATTAAACTTAAATAATCTACAAGAATATTTATGCTAGTGAGTTTTTCTGTTTCATTTTTTTTAGGAAAATTAAAATTTACATCTTCAAAAGATTCAACTGGATTTATCATAAATGGTAATTCTTTTATATATATTTCACATTCATCAAAACCTATTAATCTTGATAAATTATTATATGAAGAATTTAAAAATTTTTTAATATATGGTTGTGATGAAAAACCAAATAATCTATGTGAATCTGTATAACATATTTTTGAAAGAAAACTCCTTTTAGAAGAATCACTTTCTAAAACTTTTTTTAAATATTCTTTTTGAATATTTGAAAATAGGGAATAAACTGTTTTAAAAGAACCAATATTTATTCCTATAAATTCTCCTTCACAAGTATCTGGTTTTATTTTATTTTTTTCTTCATTTAAGATATCTTTGTTTTCACTTTGATTTATATTATTATTATTTATTTTATTATTACTACTTTTCTTATAGATGTTTGTAACATTTTTATCATTTGTATCATTATTATCTTCTTTATTTTTATTTTCTTTTTGATTCCCTTCTATGTTTGTTTGTTTCTCATTTGATATATTTTCTTTTCTCTTGCCTTTTATTTTTCCTTTTAAAACAAAAATTTCTTTGTTTAATTCTTTTTTAACATCATTTCCCATTTTTTGGATATTACTTTTTTTAAAAAGCTTCATGAAAAATTATTTATTCAAAAATTACAAAAAAAATTAAAAAAAAGTAATTGAATTTGAAAATTATAAAACCAAATATTTACTTGAGACCGATTAAATTAAGTGAAATAAAATAAAATATGGTTTAAATAAAATCCTTATAATCATTTCAATATCTAACAAATATTATAATATCTTATAAAGAACTTTCTTAGAAGAATCATCAAAAATATTAAATATAATAATAGAATATGTAGATGGAGGTGATATAGAAACAACAATAAAAGGAAATAAACCAAAAAATATATATATATTTCACAGAAAACTCCTTTTTTTTGGTGAATGTACAAATTAAAAAATTTATTATTTCTTCTTCAAAGAAAAATAATATAAAGAAATAAGAGATATAAAAGGAGGAATAATTTTGTTAGAAAAAAATAGGGTGAATGGGTGATTTGGCAGAATTAAAATTAGTAAAAGTACCTTTTCTATAATATATATTAAATCCTGAAATTAGAAGTGATAAGACATACATTAATTCTAGAGTATTTGTTGTTTATTAAAACAAATTTGTGCTTTGAGACATTGTTTTTAGAGACATCAATAATAAAAAAAGAAAACAATATAAAATATTAAAAAAAATTAACCAAAAAAATTTAAAATGATTATCAAGAAAAACTAAAAATTGAAAAATATAAATATAAAAAAGAATTTCAACTTTCAAATATAGTTGATGATATTTAGGAAGAGTAAAAAAGTTGAGAAAAATAAAAAAAATTTATGGAAAGATGGTTATACTATCATTTAAAATCAAAAAAGAAAAAAAAAATCCAAAAAAAAATATTATGATTAAAATAACCATTAATTGATTTATTTTATTATAAAATCTCAATATTCTTCAGAAATAAATTCTATTATAGAAACTGATTATTATATTTATATTATGTTTAAATTTGGAAAATTAAGGCAAGAAAATAAATATTACAAATATTTGATTAATAACTCAAAATTTTTCAAAAAAATATTTAAATAATATTTCCATAAAATTAATAATTCTTTTATTTTTTAAGTTATTTATTTAAATTGTCATTTAAATTAAACAATTAAATATTCTGTTCTGTATATTGGTTTTTGATATTTATTTTTTAAAATCATGATAATGGAAATTTTCTTAAGACTATATAAAGCATAATTTTATAAGTTAAAAATAGCTTTTTTTACGTATTTCCAAATAATTTAAATGAATTTTAAAAGTCGAAACAAATCAATATAAAAGTGTTTATCTTAAAAAAAAATTATAAAATAATAATGGACACCACAGAAAAAAAAGATGAAGTTTCTTCATCAGAAAAAATAGAAGAAAAAGAAGAAGAAAAGAAAGAAGAAGAAAAGAAAGAAGAAGAAAAGAAAGAAGAAGAGAAAAAAGAAGAAGAAAAAAAAGAAGAAGAAAAGAAAGAAGAAGAAAAGAAAGAAGAAGAGAAAAAAGAAGAAGAGAAAAAAGAAGAAGAAAAAGAAGAAGAAGAAAAAAAAGAAGAAGAAATTTCAAAAGATATTCCAAAAAAAGAAAAAGATGAATTTGAATTAGAACCTGATTTAACAATAACAGCAGAATGGTTTTACCAAAAAATACAGCGTGAGGGAGAAATAGAAATAATAGAAGATGAAGAAAATCCAAATGAAGAAGAATTAGTAGATATATTATTTAAAAATCCTACAGAAAAAGAATTAATTCTTCATTGGGGAGTATTTAAATCACTTTTTACTTCAGGTTGGTTTCATCCTCCAAAAGAAAATTATCCTTTAAATTCAAAAGAATTTGATAAAAATGCTTTACAAACAAAATTTGAAAAAAAAGAAAATGAAAAAGAACAAACAATTCATATAATTATTCCTCGTGGCCAAGGATATTCAAATGCAATAGGAGGATTAAATTTTGTTTTCTTTGATCCAAAAAATAATAAATGGTATAATAATTATAGGAAAGATTATCAAATTAAATTTAAATTAAAAATAAATAGAAAGAAATCTAAACAAATATTAGTTGAAACTGGTTTATATGTTCCTCAATTTGTTGCTGATGTTATTAATTGTGAAGCAAATTATGGTTCTTGGACTTTAATGCATAGATATAATAAATGTTTTGATATAATTACAAATTTTGATGAAAATACAGAAACTGAAAAATGGATATGGATATTAATTTGGTTGAGATATTCTTATCAAAGACAATTAGATTGGCAAAGAAATTATAATACTAGACCTTCACTTTTAAGTGGAGCTATGAATAGATTAAGTAATGAAGTTACTCTTAAATATGCTTTAATTTTTCAAAAAGAAAAATTATATAGAAATTTATATTATAGTCAAGCTTCTTTAATTAAATCAATTCTTAGTCAATTAGGTAAAGGAACTGGTGATGGACAAAGAATTAGAGATGAAATATTACATATTATGCATAGAAATGGTATTCCTGAAACTCCAGGACATAACTTTTATGAACAATGGCATCAAAAATTACATAATAATACAACTCCTGATGATATTGTTATTTGTGAAGCTCTTTTAAATTTCCTTTATTCTGGTAATATTGAAGATTATAGAAAAACTTTGAGGGCTGGTGGAATTTCTAAAGAAAGATTAGCTAGTTATGAAAGGAAAATAATAGATGAACCTTGGCATAATAGAAATTATATTCCTGATTTTCAAAATTATCTTCAAATATTAAAAACAGTTCATGCTTCTAATGATTTAGTTATGATGTATGATGGATGTAAATATATTTTTGGAAATAATGGTAAATTAGATGATATTATTAGAAATAAAGATGATCATGATATTTTAAGACAAATTTGGAGAGTCGCTGAAGGAAGAGAAGTTTTACAAAATATTATTAGGCAAAATATGCGTGATAGTGGTAAATTAAGAGATTTACTTTTCTTTGAAGTTGCACTTGAAATTTATGTTAGACAACTTGTTGAAAAAGTTATTCATATTAAAATTCCATATGAACAATATATTGATGAAATATCTCTTGTTTTAAGAAATATAAAAGTAAGTTATCCTAATTTCTCAGAATTTACACTTTGTTATAATGATTGGAAAAATATAGTAGAAAAATTAAAACATGATCATTCAAAAGATGCAGCATTAAAAGTAAAAAGTGTAGTAAGTAGATTAAATCGTTTATTAGCAGGAGTAATAGATTATTATAATAAATATTTTGATTCAAGAGCAAGATACTTTGGAAAAGAATGTGGAGTTGATAATTTTTATAGTAATATGTTTGCTGAAGAAATGATAAGAGGAAGTATATTCTTTGCTTTAAGTATGCTATTAAAAAAAATAGAACCTACTATTAGAAATGATGCTAAATTAGGTGATTGGTTAATTATTAGTAGAGGTAAAGAAGATTCTGTTTCTGGTAATTTAATTCATGTTCCTAATTTACATGAAGTTCAATTAACTAAATATAAGGAAAAAACTATTATTTTAAGTGAAAATGTTAGTGGAAATGAAGAAATTCCTGAAAATTGTGTTTGTTTAATTATAATTAAAAGTGAAAATTATCCTGATATTCTTGCTCATGTTTCTGTACGTGCTAGAAATTTAAATGTTCCTTTTGCTGTTTGCTTTAATGAAAATAAAGCTAATGATATGTTAAAATTAATTAATAATCAAACTGTAGTTAAATTACAAAATCAAGAAGTTATTTTGGAAAAAACAGAAAAGAAAGAAGATGAAAATAAAGAAGAAAATGAAAATGAAGAAATTAAAAAAGTTCAAGTAGTAAAAACAGGAGATAAATATGAAAAAATATATCTTGAATTAGAAGAATTTAATAAAAATTCCGTAGGAGCAAAATCAAATAATACTCAAAAAATATTTAGTAAAGTTCCAGATTGTGATTGGTTAAAATATCCAGAAAGTTTTGCAATACCATTTAATGTTCATGAATATTTCCTTACATTAACAGAAAATAATGAAATAGCAGAAGAAATAAAAGAATATACTGAGAAAATAAAATTAGCAATAAAAAAAAGAGATATAACAACTTTATTAGAAAAATGTAAAGAATGTACATTAAAAATTCAATTTGTAGAAAATGATGAGACAAAGAAATTAAAAGATAGACTATTAAAATTTGGTGTTAAAGAAAGTGAATTTGATGCAGCATTTAAAGCAATTAAAACAGTATGGGCTTCTAAATATAATGAAAGAGCATATATAGCAACATCAAAAGTAGGAATAACATTAGATGATATTAGAATGGCAGTATTATGTCAAAAAATAATTCCAGCTGAGTATGCATATGTTATTCATACTAAAAATCCAAGTACAAATAATGAAAATGAATTATTTGCTGAAATTGTTTCTGGAATGGGAGAAACTTTAGTAGGAGCATATGAAGGTCAAAGTTTTTCTTTCGCATATAATAAAACTAATGGAAGTTATGAAATTCAAAGTTATCCTAATAAAAGCATTTCACTTAGAAATTCAGGATATATTTTCAGAAGTGACTCTAATACTGAAGATTTAGAAGGCTTTTCAGGTGCTGGATTATTTGATTCTGTTCCCATGGTTAATGATAATGAAGTTGAAATGGCTTATCATTCTGATAAGTTGTTTAATGATAAAGGATTTGTGGATAATGCTATTAAGAAAGTCTCTTCTCTTGGAATTGGTGTTGAAAAATTATATGGGTTTCCTCAAGATATTGAAGGGGTCTATTATAATGGAGATTTTTATATTGTTCAAACTAGACCACAAGTTTAAGGTGTTTTATCGTTTCGAATTTTATTTTTTTGAGATTTTAATATTTAATTTATAAAAATTAAGTTAAAATGAAGAAACTTTTTTTAGATGTTAATTTTTCTTTTGTTAATTAAATGTTTTTTATTTATTTAAGTTTTAAAAAAGAATAAATATCATTTTTTGATAAAATTCAAAAAAAAAATAAAAAATATTATTAAAGAATTATATATTTTATATTTAGTTAAAAGGATTATTAATTGATTTTTTTTTTTTATCCATATTATTAATTGGATTATCTATTTCATTTTCTTTATCACCATTTTTAGCTATTTTTTTAATAGTATTATATCTAAATGATTCTCCTGAATCACTACTATCATCTTTATTTTTATTATATTTTTTAGATTCATTATTTTTATAATCTTCATTTTTTTTAATATTAATAGTTTGTGGATTTTCAAGATTATTATTATTTCCATTATTATCTCCAAATTGACTTTTTTGAGAATATTCATCTTCATTTCTTTTTAATAATTTATTTTTACTTTTTTTATCATCTTCATCATCTGTTCTTACTGATTCATTTCCATTTTTATTCTTTTCACTTATATCTTCTGAACTTATATTTGAATCACTTATATCAGAAACATTTTCTCCATCATATTCTTTTTTTTTTTTCCCAAATTCCATTTCTCCAACTGGATTATTTTCTAAAGGATCAAATTTATACCAATTTAATAAAAATGTAGTTACTATCATTATTGCTATTATTATACAATTATCACTTAAAGAAACAAAAAATATAACCCTTAAATCTCCTCTTAATTGTTTTTTGATTGTATTTACAGTAGCATTAATATCTCTTCCAATAATAGTACAATTAAGCCAAGAAAAAATATCAACTATTTCTCCATTTTTAAGAGCATCAGAATTTACATAAGGAGAATATATCTTATAAGGAACATCTATCACTTCTACTATTTTTTCCATTGTGTCTTTAAGTTTTGTTATGTAAAGATCATAATCTGCTTTTATTGAACCAGAAGAAGCAGTAAAATCATTTTTTAATTGAGTTATTAAATAATCAGAACCAGAAGGAGTATTTGATTTTATTGAACTAAAAAATTGTTGAAAAGCAGTATATGCATGAGATAATTTAGTATATGATGTTACTGGAGGAGAATTCAAATCACAAGAAGTATATTCAGTTGGAATAGAAGTAGTATCAATCACAGATTTACAAGAATAATTAATATTAGAAGGACATTTTGATGTTAAAATAACATAATAATCTCTGATTGAACAGGATGGTGATTGATAAGTTCCCATTGTATATTTATTTAATTCATCTAATATTGTTTGAAGATCATTTGAACCATGAGTTGCTTTATTTGTTGCCAAAGTAACATCTTCTTTTACTTTATCAAGATATTCATCTAAATTCTTTAAACTTTCTAATTCTTTTAAATTATTGTTATCTTCAGAAGTTAATAAAGCATTAGCTTTATAAATAGGAGCATACATATTAAATAATATATTTAATGCATTAGTGAAAGATTTTATATTTTCATCTTGAACAAACGCCGAAAGTAAATCACCATCACCTCTCAAACAAGTTTTAAGATTTTTAACTTGACCTCCAGTAATTATTCTTGCTTCATCTCCTGCAGATAAATTTTCATTTGAAAAAAGAAAATCAACAATATCTCCAACATCACTTACTACTGTTGCAACTATTCCAAAAATAGCTGCAAATATAAATAAAAATATTAAAAGAATTCCAATAATAGCCCAAATACATATTAAATTCAATCTTATCATATTATAATTTCTATTTGAATAAAATATCATTAATCCTCCTTCTATCACAATAAATATCATGATTATGATATTAAAAGCTAAAAATGAATTAAATAAATAATTTATAATTAATCCTTTATATTCATCAAGTAAATCAACAATATCTCCAGTTAAACTACTCATTGAACTTTTTAATTCAGAAGTTATTGTTTTAATAGAATCTAAATTTCCCTGAAAATTCCCAGATACAGTGGTGTCTGTAAGAACTGCACATTGAATCGTCATATTTACAACAACATTCATTATAACATCAGCATAATTATTTTGAAATTCAGTTAAAACTTTTCCTAAATAAGTTGATTCATCATTAGGAGGACCTAAATTAGATATATATAAAGGAGTAATAGAATATGTAGTCGAACCAGTAGATGGATTAGCAGGTGGTGTAGAACTTGTATAAGTGATTTTTTCATTTTGTTTAGTATTATATTTGGTGATGATGCTTTCTGGGAAATCTGTTAAAGATTTTGTATAATATTGGATACCAGAAGGAGAGGGAAGTGTACTCAAATGAGTTGTAAATGTACCACAAGCAGTTTGTATATCCCCCAGCATATCACTTGTATCATCAACTAATTGTTCAACTTCTTCTAATCCATACCAATAAGGTTTAGTAAATTCAATTTTTCCAAGAAGACCTGCTCCTAAAGTTATATCATTAGTTAACATTGTTAAAGTACATACTGTTCCATTCAATCCTTTTTTAGAAGAATTAATATATGCTATTACTACAGAAACTAAAATTATACAACATCCTGAAAGAGCCATTAATATAATTAAACAATTCAAAGGTTTTGTTATTCTTGATTTTTTTCTACAACAACATTTAGGATTACATATACATACCCATAAAATTACAAAAGGTATAATAAATAATATTCCTAATGCCATAACAAGAATAAAAGGAATTAATCTCACTATTAAAGGCGTAAAACTTTTTTTTTCTCCTTCTTTAGGACTAATTAAATTTAAAATTGCAGGTTCTTGATAATGAGGAGTATATGAAAATTTGTTAGGTTCATATATATTAAAATAATAATAATTTTGTAATTTTTTAGTTGAAAGACCACATGAATCATGTGTTGCTAAAGCATCTAATTTTCTCTATTTAAAATTTAAATATTAATTTACCATTTTTCTGTTTTTATTTTATATTTTTCCGATTTTTCTTTATTTAGTTATTGAAGACCAACATTTAAAAAATAAAGATTAAAGATATATTAAAAATTATACTTTAAATAAATATTTTATTTATATTTTCCTAAAATTCAATTTAACACAAAAAATTCAAGGAAAAAAAGTATAATTATTTAGTTAAATCCATTAATATTTTTTTATAATATTTAATACCCAAAAAAAAATGAATCATATAAAAAATCAAAAGAACATTATATCTAGAATCTATAAATAATCATTCAGGAAAAGAAAATTATATATCATCCAGTAGATTTAAAATGTAGATTCCTTTGATAAAGAAGCATTTCATAAAATAGTTATTAAAAATTCTCCTATAAAATTTTTAAAATCAAAAGGATTTTTCAATAATTATAAAAATTTAACAGAAGAAGGAGTATGTGAAATTATTGTACATCAACCTATCTTTGTTATGCAAGATTTAAATGCTGGTGAAATAGAAGCAAATTATAAATCAGTTACGTTTAATAATATTTTAATTCAATCTTATTCTTTTATTGAAATATTAATGGATATGAAAACAAATTTAACTCTTAAATTAAGATTGACTAAATAAATTAATAATTTTGAAATTATTTTATTTTTTCTTATTTAATAATTATTTTTTATTTAGAAGAAATATTATGGTTTTTATTTTTGATTTTAATGATTTTTTATTGGTTTTGATCTTGAAAATATTTTATTTTTTTAATTAATTTAAATTTGAAAAAATCAAATTAAATTAATTAATGGTTTGTAAAATATACTATAACTAATTTCTATTCTCTTAATTAGCAATATCAATTTATTATTTTATCTTTACTTATAATCTAATTTTTTTATTTTTAAAATATAAAATAAATAAATAAATAGTGGTGTAAATATTTCATTAATGTTTTGAATTCAAATTTTTGTTCTTAATTTTTCAATTAATAATCAATCCTTTTTTTTATATATAATTATTTTCAAAAATCTCATTTAAAATATTTAAAATTCTTTTAATTTCCATTTTTCTTATTTTTAATGACATTAAAAGTTTTATTCTTTATTTTAAATAAATGACATAAATAAGTTTTTGGAAAGGGTTTTTCTGAAAAAATTTTCATTATTATTTGAACAGACCAGTGTTGTTATGTTTATTCAAACTAATTCATTTACAGAAAAATTGTTTTTAATGTTATAACAAAATTATATTTTTATAATAATTATCAAGTAAATAATCTATAGAACAACATATACTATAAATTATTTAATGATTAAAAATAAAATTTAAAGATTTTAATGTTTATTCAAAGAACATAATTTTCATGGAACATATTTTGATTAAATATAAATTATGTGAATCACTTTTTATTATATTTTTAATAAAATTGATTTGTGTATGCATTTTTATATTTCTATTTAATTAAAATAATTAATTAATAATTATAATATTTAATGGATAATGTTTATTTAATGTTTTTAAATATAAAAAAAAAATTTATAAACTAATTCTATATATTCTTATCTTTATATTTTATGTTGATTAGTTTTTCAATCTTCTTTTCTTTATATTTTTTTATTTATTATTATCTTTTGAAGAATTTAATCGAAATTTTTTCTTTTTTCTTTTATTGTTTTTCCTCCCATATATTTTCTTTAAAATTTCAACTATTATTTTTTCAGGATTTTCATCTAGACAATGTGTAATATTAATATTATCATCATCTAATATAGAAGAGGATATTAAATCATTTAAATTAAACAATTGTACAATATTTTGTGTTTTATTTTGTAAATTTTTTTCAAAAAAAAAAATACCCCCATTCTTTATTTCCCAATTTTTAGAATAATTTGTGTAAATCAAGTCTTCATTTGATATATTAACAATTTTAATAAATTGATTTAAAAGAGATAAACAAAAATGATTTAAATTTTCTAATATTTTTTCTTCTTTATTATTTTGATTTTTTTCTTTGGATATCAATAAAATCCACTTAATTAGAATATCATATTGATTATTTGAATTATTTTCCAAACCAAAAAGAGGTTTAATCAAGGCTAAAATAAAATAAATTCATTTATTTTTATATATATTACTTATTTTTTTGTTTTGGTGTTTACCAATGTTGTTTATGATTTCTTCTTTATTTTCAGCCATTTGTTTTTTATATCAAATAATTGTTTTATGTGGCCTTTAAATACTTTCTTACTTCCAGTTTTTTTATATTGTCTTGAAAACAATATCTATTTAAATATAAATTTTTGTCTTTGAAAAATAGATGCAATCTAAAAAATATTTTATTGTTTTTCATAACTTTTTTTGATTACTTTTTTCTAAAATAATCAACATTCTTTAATTAAACCTTAACTTTCAAATAGAGCATTAACTATTTTTGATACTAATTTTAAAATTTAATATATTTAATATTTAATTAATGTTAAAAAATAAAGAATATATTTTAATGAATTATATTTTAAACTGGAATTTATATAATTTAATAAAAATATATTATATAAAAAACATTAAATAATAAAAAAGAAAAGTCTATAATAAATATTTTTAAAATAATTTTAAAAAAAACAAAAGTAACACCTTCATCTCATAATTTACATTTTGAATTAAGTAAATAACAATAATCATGACTAAACTTAATATAATAATAATTGTAAAATATGCTTTATGCAACTTTGAATTAGACTTCATTAAATTTTTTAAATCTATAATAAACCAATGACCAAATGTATTTGAAACATATCTAAAAGGAATTTCAATATTTTTTATCATTCTATTTTTATCTTGATTATTTAAAATTTCAATTTTTAAATTTTCATTATTTTCCATTTGATAAAAATCTTTATATAAATTAGTTATTTCTTGATAAAAGTAATCATATTCTGTTTCTATTCCATATTCATTTATTTTATCATTTGCTAAATAACATAGATTAACATTATTATTTACTTCTTTAAAAAAATTAAAAATATTATCATAATTTCCTTGATCAAAAATAACATCTCCAAGAGATGAATATAAACAAAAATATTCTTTTGTATTAAATTTAATTTGCCAATCTTTAATATGGGAAAGAGTTTTTAAAGGTTTTGCCATAAATTTGTCAATATTTTCTTTTATAACAATATTTTCCAAAAATAAATTTGAATAATAAGAATCTGAAAGAGACTCAATTTGACTAGCTCTTTCATAATCTAAATCATAATGATAATAATTTAAATATTTTTGATTATTTCCTTTATAAGAATTTAAATCTAATCCACTTATTATAGAAGAATTTCCTACAATTATACTTAAATGAGTATATAACATTAATTCAATTGTTCTTGGTAATCTTTCCATAAAATTTAAACATAAAATTATAGAAAGAATTAAGTTTTCTTTGAATATAATTGATGATATAATATTGATTATTAATAATAAAATAATTAAAAAAATAAAAAGGATAATAAATATTATTCCTATCTTTAATGATTTTGGAGTTAAAATATTTTTAGGAATTATTGGGTGATGTTGAATCAAATCTATGTGTTGAAATTTATTCATTTTTAATGGTTTTCTACTTAAATTTGTAATTGGAGATTCTACATGAAATGAATTTATATCATTTGATTTTACAATCATATTTTTAGTTGAAATTTTTCTCTTTGGAGGAGGTTCTTCTATTTTTCCTTTTTTTAGGTTCTCATACAATTCAATTTGGTATTCTGAAAATTCAAAAATTATTTCTTTAAATAATGATATTTGTTGTTCAAAAAAAACATCATAAGGATCTATTATATATAAATGAGTTAAAATAATTTTCACTTCTTTTTTATAAATTAGATACATTTTAATAAATACAATCATAATTGAAATTAATAAAAAAATGATAATAAAATTTATAATTATAACAAAAGTATAAGTAAATGAATTTATAAAATTAATTTCTATTGTTATCATTTCATTTATTAAATCTTCTAATTTTGGTTTATACTTTTGTATAATATTATATAAACAATAAAAAAATATTTCTTCCTCTTTTGAAGGTACTCCTTCTCTTTTATAAAAAGCTTCTCTTAAAGTATTATTTAAAAAATTTTCATTAAAAAAAATTTCTTTTAATCTACATTCATAATCATCATAATTATTCACAGAAGATAAAAGAGTATTAATTGAATACTGGAAAATATTAATTTCCTCAATAATACTACTTTTCCTTTTTCTTAATTTCCAATCCTCTTCAACGATTATAAAATCTGATTCTTCATACAACTTTACAAAAAAATTATTCATCTCTGAATATCCATTGATTTCTTCTAAACTTTCCATAAATTTCGAATAATGAATTAAAATAGAATTCACATTATCATATAAATGTTTTGAAATTAAATCTTTTATATTTTTATCATTAGTTATTTGATCACAAAAATATAAAGCATTTAGAGAATTAGTATAAATATCAATTTTAAGAAGACTAAAATAAACATTATTAATAATAAATTTTGTCCCTTTATTATTTAAATTGTTTCTTAAATAAATTACAATTATTTCTAAACTAAGTAAAGGAAAAATTAAAAAATAAAATAGTATATATAAACAATGATAAGAATTTTCCAATTCTTCTAACATTATTTCCATCTTTTCTTCAGTAATCAATTCAATTTCTTCATCATTATATTTTAAATTTTTTTTGTTATTCTTTATTTTTTTTGAACCATTTGATAAATTTTTGTTCTTATGAGTTTTTTCTTGAATTTCATTATTGTTTGCATTTAAAGAAGAAGATAAATCAAAAGAAGTCAAATTATTTTTTGAATTTTCTTGAAAAATACTTCTAGTTTGTGTTAAAGGAGTTTTTGAATTTGAATTATTCATATTCAAATTAAATTGAGAATTCATTGTATCTAATATACTACCTAAATTTCTTTTTTTTATTTGTAATTTTAAAATACTTTTTCTTTCTTTCATAACTGAAGTTATAAAAGATAATTTTTTTTTAATTAATGCTGTATCTTTCTTTACTTGATTTGTATCTGTAACTTCGGTTAATTTTACAATAAAAAATGGATAACTTCCAATTTCTTTAAAAGAATATGAAACATAAAAATTTATTTCATGTAAATTATTTAAATTTGCTAAATATTTTAAATTAATATTTACATTAGGAATTTTTAACCTTTCAGCAAAACATTTTACTCTATTATACCAATCAATATCTAATCCTATTTCATCAAGTGTTTTATTTAAAAAAATAATTGCATTGTATATTTGACTTTTTTTAATTGTTTCATTATGTTCTATAGGAATTTTTTTAAAATATTTTAAAGGATTTAGTGGTTTATAATATAAAAACATTTTTTCTTGAGGAATACTAGAAAAAATTGAAAGAGCATTATCTTGTTCCTTTAAAGTACGATATGAATTTTTTGAATTTGTTTTATTAAATTTTTTCTTTTTATGAGATATTCTTTTTTTCACTTCCAAAGAATTAATTCCAAAAAAATCACAAAAATTGAGTTTTAAAGTTTCAATCATTTTTATTTTAAAAAAAAATTGCTCTTCAAAGTTTTTTGAAACAGAGATAAAATTAAAATTATGATTTAACATTAAAGTATATAATATTTTATTTTCATTCTCATCTTCAATAACATCAATATTTGTAATAATATAAAATTCACTTTTAAAATTTGGAAGTAATTTAGAATGATATGAGCAATTAATAATATATTTTTCTTTATTTAAAATAAAAGAATTATTCCTCTTTACATCTACATTTGAAAGAAATAAAAACTGTTTAACAATAAATTTATGTTGTTCTTCAATTTGAGGAGGAAGTAATATATGAAAATCTTTTCCTATAAGTTCTTTTTTAGTATATGATAAAAATTCACAAAAAATTGAGTTTATATATGTAATCATAAAATTATCTGATTCAGACAAAGCAACAATTAAAGGATATTTATAATAAAATTTATCAAAATCAAATTCTATTTCATCTTCAATTAATGAATATTTATCTACATTTAAAAAATAATTTGAAACTTCAGGTGGGATTGTCCTAAATAATAATAAATAATAATTAGATAGTAAATAAGAAATTTCCTTATTGTCTATTGGTTCCTTATTATTTTTATGAAAATAAGAGGATAAAAGACACTCTAGTTTAATGTTAAAGTTATTGATTTTTTTACATAACTTTAAAAAATTTAAAAAAGAATTATGAGTTAAATTATTTGGTTTGGTATTCTTATTTGTTTCTTTTTTAAATCTAAAAATTTTTTCTAAATTAATACATGAATCAAATAAAATTTGCTTAATTATTAAGAAAACAGTAATAAAATTATATATACTTTTTATTTCTTTTATTTTTAATTCATCATCATTTAATCTATTATTATTGTCTTTTAAATGAATTTCTTTAATTATTTGCTTTTTAATCTCATATAAAAAATAATAAGTTGAAAATCTAAATTTAATTTTACTATCAAAATATTTTCCAGCAAAATAAAGTGCTAAATTTAAATTTTTTTTAAAATAATAAACATAATAAACATGATATAAACAATAAGTATTTATTTCTTTAAAATTTTTTTTCTTATATAATTGATATATTCTATTTGCGATTTCTTGTTCACCAATAATACATAATTGTTCTTTTGAAATTGAATTATGTAAAAAATTAAATTCAAAAAAAATTGGTTTATTTTCATTTGTGTGCTGATATAAAGTGAGATTTTTATTTTCTTCAAATTTAAAGATATTACAAATACATTTTGAGTTTGAACAATTTTCTTTATGTTTATTTAATAAAATATATAGGTTTGAAAAACTATTCTTTTCATTTTCATAAAATTTTTCTAAATAAAACATATAAATATAAATTTCTCCAATTGATAAATCTTTTCCATTTTGTTGAAATAAATTTTTAGTGAAATATTTTTCAAAAAATTTTAAATTTTTTGAATTAATGAATAAAAAAAACGAAATTGAGTTAAGTAATTCAAGAATAAATCTTATTGTTGAAAAAACTTGATTTATATTTACATTTTTAATATTATATAATACAATTTCTATAATTCCGCTAATCCAACATAATATTATAATAAATAAATTAAAATTTGTAACAATTTCTTTATTTGAATTTAATTTTTTATTATGTAATAGAATAAAAAAAGAACAAATTACTACAGCACATATATTTAAAATAAATCTGAAATTTTTCTTATAATTCCCTTCAAATATATTAGAAACACTTATACAAGGAATAAATAAAAATGTCATAAATAATATAATAAGAATTGAATTATTATGGTATAAACATTTTCCATATTTTGAATAAATTCCTCGAGAATCATTTAATTTAATAAAAATAAAAAAAAATGCATAAATTATAATGCTGCTTAGTAAATTAATCATTGCTAAAATTGATATTGGAATTGGACTTTTTTGAAAATAATTATCGAAATATTTTGAATTTTTATCTAAAGAAAAATTGGGTGAATTAAATTCAATATCTGTTTTAAAGAATATTAGAATAATTCCTGGAGATAAATAAAAAAGAATATGCTGTCCAATCATTAAAATCATTAAAATAAAATAAAAAAGAGTTTTTTTTAAATAGTTAATAAAACCTTTTTTATAAAATTTCACTAATTTTTTTATTTTTAATTGAATTTTTGATTGAACGCTTTTATATATTTTTGAAATTAAATAATAATAAAATAAAATTCCTAAGATTAAAAGAAGTAACATTATAAAGATAATTATACATATAAAACCGTAACATTGGTTTAAGAGACTAAAATCGGTATTAAAAATTAAAAGAATTGATAAAATTGAAGAAACAGAGGTTATTCCTTTTGATTTATTTTCTAAGCCTTTAATATTATGTGTACATAAAATTAAACCATAAAATTTAAAGAAAAAAAATACAATGTAAAAAGTGTTACTTCTTGGAAATAAAAGTCTAAATTGGTAAATAGATTTTAATAAAGGTTCTTTATTAATTTTTCTATCCATTTAATTCAATTATTTTAAATTCATTTAATTTATTTTTAATATTTTCCTTTATATAAAAATATCAAAAAAATAAAAAATGATGAGTTGAAGGAACAATATTTATAATTTAATAAAAAAACACAATAAAAAATAAAAAAATAAATAATTTGGATGAAAATCAAAAAATTATTTAGTAAAATAAATAATAATTATTTGATAATAATAAAATATATAAAAAAACACTGGAAAATCACTTTATCATTCTTATTCCTTTTCTTATTTTTTTTTTTTTTTTTATATAGGCAATTATCTCTTTCTGAAATAATATAAACTTATTATTTTGATGGAAAGATAGATAAAATTGTTAGTTATTGACTTATTATAAAAGATTCAAGTATATAAATGTATATCATTAAATATAATAGAGTAAAATGAAAAAAAACAAATATATAAATAAAAATTTCTTTAAAACTTAATTCCAAAAAAAAATGCAAAACATTATTAATTACTTACTATTTTTTTTTGCTTTTTTCTTTTCTTCTTTTTCTTTTTTCTTTTGTTCTTTTGCTTTTTTCTTTTCTTCTTTTTCTTTTTCTTCAACAGCTTCAATATAATCTTCTCTATCAGCATCAGCAACAGATAAATCTTCTAAAGTTTCAGTTAAATTAGCAATTAAATCAACAGAAACAGCAGATTTTTCAGAAAATTCATCTTCCATTTTTTCTGTAATAATTTTATGAGTATCTTCAATTGAATTTCTTGCTTCTCTTACAGATTTTTCTAAATTACTATATATTTCTTTTACTGCGTCTTGTACATTTTCTTCTATTTCATTTCCTAATCTATTTACCATATCCATTAAATCTGTTGAATTCCTTTCATTGTTTTTTCTATTTTCACGAATGTTTGATAAACTTATGTGACCTACATGTTTTGAAAATTTTTTTGATAAGGATAATACTATTAAAAAGGATAAGAATAGAAAAATGGATTTTTTCATATTTTTTTTTATTTAATTTTTATTAATTTATGTCGTTTTTTAAAATTAAATATATTTTTTTTATTTTATTTATTTTTTGTAGATTATTTTGCATTTCTAGTTAATGTTTAATAAAAATTTTTATTAAGAATTTAAATTCAAAATCTTATTTTTTAAATTTATAATTTTATATATTTAAAAAATATAAGATTCACTATCTTCATCATCTTTACTCATCATATTTATTAATTTTGGTATATTATTATTATTAGATTCTTTATCTGAACTAATTTCTAAAATTTCATCATCATCAATTCTTATTATTTCTTGTTTTTTTTTAATTGGATTTTGATCCTTTTGTACTTGATTTTTTTCTAAATGTCTTTCAAGATTAATTATTCTATTTTTTTCTTTTTCCTTTTCTTTTTTTCTTTCTTTTTTCCTTTTTATTTTTTCTTCTTCTTTTTCTTTTTCTTTTAATTGCTTTAAATAATTAGTTTTATGAATTTCACCATTTTCATCTTTAATATATTTTTTAAATTTTTTTTTTTATTTTAATTTTATAAGATCGAA
>JAEEGK010008200.1_pt1 | contig 24708 bp, 20 predicted proteins | sample 8958771 | NCBI WGS metagenome assembly JAEEGK01 (sample SAMN16246547, study PRJNA631951) | gut metagenome | biome: gut microbiome; feature: rumen; material: SC-attached | host: Bos | place: Iran: Karaj | collected 2018-10
CATCATTTACAAGTCTGTCACCGATTCTCAATTCACCTGAACTGATATCTTCAAGACCTGCGATCATACGAAGAGTTGTAGATTTACCACAACCTGAAGGTCCTACGAAAATTACGAATTCCTGATCTGCGATTTCAAGGTTGAAATCTTTTACAGCTTCAAATCCGTTAGGATAAACTTTGCAGATATTCTTTAAGGATAATCCTGCCATTTAAATTTTCCTCCTACATTATAATCTTGGATAGTCTTTAATCGGAATTAATCCGTCATTTAGTATTGTATAGGTAAAGGTCCTAAAATACCATACCATATTTACACAAACTTTTCGGTAATCCTTGTCAAATTTGTCATTCAAATCCGAAAATCGGGGTTAATTTGTATATTTTTACTTTTCGTTTTTGTGCATACTTTTCACAAGGCGATTTTTCGGCAAAAAACAGGCTAATTATTCTTATTTTTGAAGTCTCCGTAAACGGATTGATACTTGCTCGTAAGACTTCTGTAAATATTCAGTGCTTCACCTGCTTCTTTCTCTGCCATACCGGTTATCTCATCGTATGAATCTATGAAGCAGTCCGTGATCTGCCTGTTGAGTTTTCCGTCTTTGACTTCCTGTTTAAGGATCTTTATAACTTCCTGTGACGAAAGTTTCTCACGATAGGATCTTTCGCATGTAAGAGCGGTCACGACGTCGGCAACCTGCAGGATGCACTGCTCCCTGCTCAATTTGTTTGCAGTGAGACCTTTCGGATATCCCGAACCGTCAAGTCTTTCGTGATGCGCCGTAGCTATCGCAACTATCTCAGAATCCATTCTGTTTAAAAGGATCTTTTCTTCCCTGCTGACATGTGTTCTCATGAGAGCTGTCTCTTCTTTGGTAAGTTTTCTCGGAGCCTCGATGATCTTGGCCGGGATGGAAAGCATTCCTATATCATGGATAAGAGTTGCATAATAAAGTTTTTCGGCACTTTCGGGTGCAAGCTGGAGTTTCTTCGCAAGCTGACCCGAGATACATACACATGTTACGGCATCGATAAGCGCTATCTCGCTCCTGAAACCGATACACATCATCAGAGTCTGTATGAATTTCTTTTTGTCTTCGTTGGTGAAGATCATGAATTCAAGGATATCGTCGAGTTCTTTCTGATAAGACTCATCCGTAAGATGCGTAAAGACATCGAATCTTGCAACAGCAAAATCAAGAAGGTCTAAAGCTTCCTTTGAATAGAAAGATCCTTCCTGACGTCTGAACATTTTATGATCGAAACCTTCGCCGAGCGCAAGATGATAAACCTCCGCAGCTTCAGCGAGGGATAATATTTCCGTTTCTTTTGAATACTGGAATTCGTTCCCGGGGATCTTTTTGCAGGGAACGCGATGATAAAGAACCATTCTGGACATTGATTCCAGAGGCGTGAGATTTTTTAAGAATAAAAATCCGTATGTGGAATGAGGCATGGGTTCCTTAAACTCATAGTTTAATCTGTCGCCCATTCTGTCGGTTTTGTAGGCACCGATATCGTGAAGTGTTGCAAGCATCAGAAAATCAGCGATCTCATACTGTTCGTATCCGCCCTTGCATTCAAGCATTTTGCAGAACAGATAACCCGCTCTGGATCCGTGATCCATAGGACGTCTGTCGTGCAGTTTAAGTGTATCTCTCAAAAGCAAAAAAATGTTCTTACTGCTGATATACTCCACTCTTTTTCCCCTTTACTGTTTGAAGTCCCATCTCATCGGGGTTATCCTCATACCCGAATCGACATACTCTTCTCTTGTGTCTTTGAAACCTACCGCATGATAAAAGTTCACTCCGTAAGGAGATGCGTTTACCGTAGCATAAGTTTCTCCGTTTTCAAGCATATATTCCGAAGCGGCGTATATAAGGTCGCGGCCTATTCCTTTTCGCATGTGTTTTTCATCCACAAACAAAAGTGAGATGTGCCTCTTTGCTCTTACGGAGATCATTCCCACTATCTCCCCGTCGAGTTCGGCAACCCACAACCTGTATTCACCTATCAGAAACATTTTATAGATACCGTTGTCGGAGATAAAATCGTAAAACTCTTTCACTCCGACATCGGTATAATCATCAGCGACAAACTTTTTAAAACTTCTCCACGCCAAAGCCATGGCGTCTTCCCATTCGTCTTTCGTCGCACTTCTAACAACGTATCGACCGTCCACTTTTTCCACCTAACAAATCAGTGCTCCCGAAGGCATATCTTTTTCGGGTGAAACCAGAGCAAGGTTTCCTTCTTCGTCTTCGGCACAAAGCAACATTCCTTCGGATACAACGCCTGCGAGAGTTGCAGGTTTTAAGTTAACAAGGACCATAACTTTCTTGCCTACCATTTCTTCGGCTTTATAGTACTGCTTGATACCCGAAACGATCTGCTTGGTCTTGTTTCCGATCTTAACCTGTGAGCAGAGAAGCTTCTTTGATTTGGGAACTTCTTCACACTTGATGATCTCGCCTACAGCGAACTGCATCTTTGCAAAATCATCATATTCGATCTGATCTTTTTCAATAAGTTCGATCTCTTTTTCGTCGGATGCACTCTCTTCGGTAACGCCTGCTTCCGCTTTCTGGATAGCGGCGATCCTTGCAGCTTCGGCATAAACATCATTGATGTCCATACGTGCGAAAAGGATCTCGGGCTTTTCTGTAACCTTTGTTCCGTTTGCATATAATCCGAACTCCGAAAGTTTATCGTAATCTCTGATCTCTGTATTTAACTGGGCAACGATCTTTTCGCTCGTTGCGGGAAGATACGGCCAGAGAAGGCTCGCACCGATGGTGATGCTTTCGGTAAGGTTGTAAAGGACCGTTGCAAGTCTGTCTTTCTTTGCTTCATCTTTTGCAAGAACCCAGGGTTCCGTTTCATCGATGTATTTGTTGCATCTCTTGAAGAGAGTGAATATTTCGGTGATGGCGTCTGCTGCCCTTAAGTCTTCCATCTTTGCGCATACTTTTGCGTATGTCTCTGTGGCTACCTTCTTTAAATCTTCGTCAACAGCTTCGGAAACACCCTTATCCTCAACGATACCGCCGAAGTATTTGTTGCTCATGGATATTGTTCTGTTTACAAGGTTACCGAGAATATTTGCAAGGTCTGCATTAACTCTCTCTGTCATAAGATCCCATGTGATAGCACCGTCGTTTTCGTAAGGCATCTCATGGATCATGAAGTAACGAACGGCATCAACACCGAAGAATGCGGCAAGATCGTCGGCATAGATAACATTGCCTCTCGACTTACTCATCTTTCCGTCACCGGCAAGAAGCCAGGGATGTCCGAATACCTGCTTCGGTAAAGGCTCACCGAGTGCCATAAGGAAAATAGGCCAGTAAATGGTATGGAATCTTACGATATCCTTTCCGATAAGGTGAAGATCCGCAGGCCAGTATTTTTTGTACATGTCGGAACTGTTTCCGTCAGCATCGTATCCGATACCCGTGATATAGTTTGAAAGAGCATCAAGCCATACGTATACAACATGCTTGTCGTCAAAGTCAACGGGGATTCCCCATTTGAACGATGTTCTTGAAACGCAGAGATCCTGAAGTCCGGGAAGAAGGAAATTGTTCATCATTTCGTTCTTTCTCGATACAGGCTGGATGAATTCGGGATGTGTGTTGATATGCTCGATAAGTCTGTCTGCATATTTGCTCATTTTGAAGAAATAAGCTTCTTCCTTTGCGGGCTTAACTTCTCTTCCGCAGTCGGGGCATTTGCCGTCAACGAGCTGAGCCTGTGTCCAGAAAGATTCACAGGGTGTGCAGTATAAACCTTCGTACGAACCCTTGTAGATATCTCCCTGTTCGTAGAATTTCTTGAACATTTTCTGAACCTGTTTCTCATGATAATCATCTGTCGTTCTGATGAATTTGTCATAAGATACGTTAAGGCAGTCACAGATGGATTTTATCTCGCCTGCAACATTGTCTACAAACTGCTTGGGTGTGATGCCTGCTTCTTCGGCTTTCAATTCGATCTTCTGACCGTGTTCGTCCGTACCTGTCTGGAAGAAAACATCATAGCCCTGTTTTCTTTTAAATCTTGCTATAGCATCTGCGAGTACGATCTCGTAGCTGTTTCCTATATGAGGCTTGCCCGATGTATAGGCAATGGCCGTAGTAATATAATACTTATCTTTGTTCATTCTTTTTACCTTCCTGCTGTATATTTTTAGTTTTTATTTTTTCTTTTTGTTCGCTTTGACTCCGGTAAAAGCCATAATGCTTCGTCCCATGAGATCCGCGCTCTGCGTGCCGTCGAATCTGCTGTTCTCACCGGTGCTCATTTCCATCTTCCATGAATATCCGTCAGGTAAGATCGGCATTTCAAAATGTCTTTTTTCCCAGTGCATGTTCATAAGTATAAGAACGATGTCGTCTTTCTTTTTTACTTCATCGTATCCCGCGAACATTATTCCGATCTCTCTTGTTTCGTGATCGGTGTGATCGCACCATGGAACCGAGTTATGTATCGAGCAGTCGGGAAGACCGCATTTTGCCTGTGAGGTCCTTCCTCTTATAACCGGATGATTGTTTCTGTATTCGATGCACTTTTTTATAAATCTGTACTGATGCTGGTGTGTCGCCAGACGATCCCAGTTAAGCCAGGAAACTTCATTGTCCTGACAATACGCATTGTTGTTTCCGTACTGCGAATTGCCGAATTCGTCCCCGGCCAAAAGCATTGGAATACCACGGCTTACCATTAGTGTGAATACTGCATTTTCACGCATTCGGTTTCTAAGTTTCTTTATCTCGGGATCCTGTGTGTCTCCCTCGAAGCCGCAGTTCCAGCTGTGATTGTCATCTGTGCCGTCGGTATTGTTCCAGCCGTTCTTTTCATTATGCTTATAATTATAAGCATATAAATCATGAAGTGTAAAGCCGTCATGACATGTAATGAAATTAACGGATGCACTCTGTCCTCTGGCTTTCGGATCGTATATATCGAGCGACCCCGTGATTCTTCTTATGGCCGTTTCGGCCATACCCGCATCGGATTTTAAAAATCTTCTCAAGTCGTCTCTGTAGCGTCCGTTCCATTCGGCCCATCTCTTCCATGAAGGGAAGGAACCTACCTGATAAAGTCCGCCGGCATCCCATGCCTCGGCGATAAGTTTTGTCTTTCCGAGAACGGGATCGAATGCGAGTACTTCAAGAAGAGGAGGCGCACTCATCGGAACACCGTCGGCATTACGTCCGAGAATTGCCGCAAGATCAAATCTGAAACCGTCGACTCTGTACTCGGTAACCCAGTATCTGAGACAATTTAAAATCATGTTTCTTACAATCGGATGATTGCAGTTCATCGTGTTGCCGCATCCCGAAAAATTGAAAAAGTATCCGTCGGGAGTAAGCATGTAATATATGTCTTTGTCATATCCTTTAAACGAATATGTCGGTCCGTGTTCATTGCCTTCGGATGTATGATTGAATACGACATCAAGAATAACTTCTATCCCGTTTTCGTTTAAAGTTTTAACAAGTTTTTTTAATTCATCACCCTCCCTGTTATGCTCTGCCTTTGATGCATAACTTGTGTTGGGTGCAAAGAAACTTACCGTATTGTATCCCCAGTAATTAAGGACCTGTTTGCCGTCGACAAAACGCTCTGCTTCAAGTTCATCGAATTCAAAGATCGGCATCAGTTCAACCGCATTGATTCCAAGTTCTTTAAGGTAAGGAATTTTTTCGATTATTCCGTCGAATGTTCCGGGGTGTTTAACTTTGGAACTTTTATCCATCGTAAATCCCCTGACATGCATTTCGTATATGATCAGATCGTTGAAAGGGATCTCGGGCTGTTTGAAATTGCCCCAGTCGAATTCACTGTCAACGACTCTCGCTTTGTACTTTATCTCACGGTCCGGTTTTTCTCCCCAGACTCTCTGACCCGTAACTGCCTTTGCATACATATCGAGAAGCTGCGGCGAATAAACTTCGTTGCCGTGCTCGTCAAGTTCCACAACTCTGTATGCGTATTCAAACTGTGCGATATCAAGTCCGAATACGACCATTGCGTATGTATATCCGATCCTGTACGAATCGGGAAAACGAAGAATCGCATAAGGCTTTAATTCTTCATTTTTAAAAAGAAGAAGTTCCATTGCATGCGCATGCACGGAGTGAATCGTAAAATTCACACCATTGGGAACTCTCTTTGCACCGAACGAAAGAAAGTCGCCCGGGCAAACCCAGTATTTTCCTATTTTATCCACATGTCTGTATTCGGCTGCCATTCATTCTCTCCCTTAACCGATTCCGTTCGATTAAAATCTTTCAAAAAATGCGATGATGTCATCTGCTTCGCCGGGTACGCTTCCCTGTATCATCTGCTCGCTTCCGCCTCCCCTTGCGTTCAAGCCTTCGCGCATTTTACCGGCGATATCTCTCAATGAAACATCTGCAAGTTTTTCATTCTTTCCTGCCACAAATCTGTAACCTTCATCTGTTTTGTCAAATAAGATCACAATTACTTTTTCGGCAAGTACGACGTTATCGTTAACAAGCGCTCTGGCCTGTATCTCGTCTATCGAATCCGCCGCATATACGATAAATGTTTTCGAAGAATTAAAGATCTTTTCTTTTAATTCTTTTTCAAGCATCACCGTTATATATCTTTTAAGTGCAACTTTTTCATCGTGTGCTTCGGTCAGTTTATCGTTCATTCTCTTTACCGCTTCCGCACATTCGCCTCTTTCGCATGATAAGATCTTCATCGCACCCTTATTGTCGTCGTGAAGTCTTATATAATCACATACCGCATCAAGACCTGCTTTTAATGTAAGTCTCATACCTCCTCTGTGAGGCATGAAATCAACGATCTTTAAAAGCTGGATCTGTGCACTGGAATCAAGACAGGGTGCGCAGCATGCACATACATCATAGCCGTCGATGATCACAAGTCTTAAGTTCTCGGTGATATCGAGTTTGCTTCTGTAAGGAATGTCTTTGGCTTCTTCGGGTGTGGGAAGCACGGCATATATCGGAACGTTTTCCGATATAGCTTTGTTGGCGGTCAGTTCGATCTCCCTTAGATCTTCAGGCGAGATCGGACCATCCACATCCATTATGGCCTCTATATGCAAATTGTTGTTTTCGTCGTAATTTTCGGAAAGATGAAATCCGACATTTTCATAGCCGAACTTCTTATGAATGATACCGCAAATAAGATGTTCCGCATTGTGATTCTGCATTCTGCGGAAACGAAGATCTGTATTGATTTTCTGAGTTGTTTTTGTACCGGCAGGGATCTCTTTTTCGAGGAAGTGTATGATCTCCCCGTCAAATTCCTGCACATCGATCACTTTGATATCGTCAAAGAAACCCTCATCACATTTCTGCCCGCCGCCTTCGGGAGCAAATACGGTTGAGTCGGTAATGACTTCAAAGCATTCCGTATAACCTTCACGTATTGATTTTTTACACTCAAGTACGGACACTTCACATGTATCCAAAAAAGCATCCGTATCAAACAATCTCTCAGTTTTCATTTGATCACTTTTTCTTCGATTTATTTTTCTTTTTGTTTTTCTTCCTTGTATCTTCTTCGTCGTCGTAATCGAAGTCTTCGTCGTCCTCATCCTCTTCTTCGATCTCTTCGACAACGATCCTGTTTCTTCCGTTCTCTTTACCGAAATACAGTTTCTCGTCGGCAAGTCTTACAACTTCGTCCTGGCTTCTTCCCATTCCGCCGTTTGCGATACCGATGGTCATCGTAACTTTGATAAAAGGAATGTATGCATCATCGACAGTCAGATACTGTTCGGTCTCGCATCCGTCATCTTCGATTATCTCGATCTCGCCCGTTTTACCCGCGATGAACTCGCCGAAGAGTTCTTCTTCGCTGCTGCCCTGATTACGGTCTATCTGAAGTCCTCTTATCTCATCGAGGATCTTCTGTGCGACAAGGTGTGCCGCTTTTACACCCATATTGTTGAATACCAGAAGGAATTCCTCACCGCCCCATCTTGCGGCAAAACCTTTTCCTACCATATGGGTCCTTAAAACTTTCGCAACTTCCTTAAGTACGACGTCACCCATTTCATGACCGTAGGTATCGTTGACTTTTTTGAAGAAGTCGATATCGCAGAGAGCTACGCAGTATTCCACTCCGAGTTCTTTTTCATCCTTGACCATTCTGGCAAGCTTTTTGTTTGCAAGTCGTCTGTTGAAAAGTTCCGTCAGCGCATCTTTTTCGATAAGGGCATGAAGGGATTTCTGCATCGACTGAACCGACTTTCCGATATCAGATATCTCGTCGTTTCTTGCAAGCAGTTTGTAATCAACGTCTCCCGAGAGATCGCCTTTGGAAATCCTTCCGAGAGAGTTTCTTATGCTTTCGATCGATATTGCAAGTTTAGATGCGTACGAATACGAGATCCATGCCGCAAACAAAAATGCGATAGCGATGATTATGATCATCGGAAGGACCGATTTTAAAACAAGTCTGTATACTTCGCTGCATTCTTTTCCGACAGCTATCATTCCGACGCATCCGCCGGCCGAATTGATGATAGGCTTGTAGTAAACGTAAAAGTCCGTTCCGTTTATATTCAGTTTCTTGTAAAACTTACTCTGCTGTCCGTCAATGACGGTCTGTTCGATAACAAGATTGACACCCGTTCCGATAAGTCTGGCTCCGCTCTCATCGGTGATGGTGGTTATCATTCTCGTGTTTCTGTAGAAAAGTGTTATCTGTGCTCCGGTCATTTCACGGTATCTGTCGATGATATCGTAATTGCCGGTAACTTCCTGTTCGCCCTTAAAAAAGGCGATCATATTACCCCTGGAAATAAGTTCGTATTCCCCGGGATAAAGCATATCGTAAGACAAAAGAACGCTGTCGGCGATCTCGGTAAGTTCGTCTTCGACTTTCTCATCCATTACATCTGCAAATCTGTAACTGCAGAAGATCATTGCAAGGATTCCGAAAGCAAGAAGGGGCCCGCATGTCATCATCGGGATCGTATAGTGCAGTCCGCCTTTTCGTTTTTTTGCTTTTTCTTTTTTCTCAGTTTTCTCAGTATTTTCTTTATCTTTTGCCATAAGCGATCCTTTTCTTTAAGCATTACGGACCGGACAATTTTGTTAGTCCGGTCCGAATTTGATTAAGTATCAGCAACAAAAAATATAGTATACGTTATCCATACCGGATATTATCTTCCTGTAGGAATAAAAGGTCTGATTGCGTTGGCAAGCTGGGATACGGGCATTGTCTGTAACCAGATCTTTCCGGGTCCCGTAAGCTTTGTGTTGAAGAAGCTTTCGCCGCCTGCAAGTTTGTTTCCCAAACCTTTAACCGACACAACGTCCATCTGAACGGTTCCTTCCATACATGCAAGAGAACCTGTATCAACTATCATAACCTGTCCTGCAGCAAGATTGTATTCGATTACGCTGCCGTCGATCTCAAGGAATAAATCTCCCTGGCCAGAGAACTTCTGCATGATGAAGCCTTCACCGCCGAGGAATCCTGCACCGAGTTTCTTCTGAACTGCTGTTTCCATCTCTACTGTAGTAGCTGAAGCAAGGAAAGATCTCTTCTGAGCAACGATGGTCTTTCCGCCTTCGAGTTTGATCGCAAGGATCTTTCCGGGAACACCTGTCGCAAATGAGATCATTCCGTCTCCGTTCTGTGCGGTGTAAACGTTTTCAAAAAGAGATTCGCCTGTAAGAGCCTTACCGAACATCTTTCCCAAACCGCCGGTCTGAGTTTTCATTTCCATGTTAGGTGACATCCAAGCCATGGCACCGGCCTGACACTTAACGCTTTCGCCCGAATTCAGGTTGCAGATGACAACGGGAAACGGTTCGCCTTTGATTTCGTAATTCATAACACACCCCTCCTATTATTTGTGATATAAAGATTTGGTTTCGTAAACAGGTTCGCATGTCAGATTGATGCCAAGCTTCCTGAGTACATTTTTATCAACATGTGAAAGGATCACACTTGAATGAACTTCCGATCCGCGAAGGTTCTGGAGCTGTTCCATGGCCTTGCGTGCATCCTCGTCTTCGGATGCGCAGATAGACAAAGCGATAAGTACTTCGTCCGTATGAAGTCTCGGGTTTCTGTTACCGAGGTGATTAACCTTTAAATCCTGAATGGGTCCCAGTGTGGTAGCCTTGATGAGTTCTTTTCTGTCATCAAGTCCGGCAAGTTCTTTCAATGCGTTTAAGAGCATTGCACTGGATGCACCGAGAAGTTCGCTTGTCTTTCCGGTAAGGATCCTTCCGTCGGGTAGTTCGATAGCGGCTGCGGGTTCGCCCGTGGCTTCGGCTTTGACTTTGGCTGCGGAAACAACCTTTCTGTCATCTACCGAGATCTCGGCCTGCTTCATCAAGAGTTCTATCTTGAAGCATTCTTCTTCATCCGCGATACCCTGTCTTCTCTGGCAGAGTGCACTGTAATATCTTCTGATGATCTCCTGCTTGGAAGCTTCTCTTACAACATCATCATCGATGATGCCGAAGCCTGCCATGTTAACACCCATATCGGTAGGTGATTTGTAAGGGGATTCGCCCATGATCTTTTCGAACATGGCATTGAGTACGGGGAATACTTCCACGTCTCTGTTGTAATTGACCGTAGTCTCACCGTATGCTTCCAGGTGGAACGGGTCGATCATATTTACATCCTGAAGATCTGCCGTTGCTGCTTCATATGCAAGGTTAACAGGATGTTTAAGAGGAATATTCCAGATAGGGAATGTCTCGTATTTGGCATAACCTGCTTTGATCCCTCTCTTGTATTCGTGATAAAGCTGTGAAAGACATGTAGCCATCTTTCCGCTTCCGGGTCCGGGTGCCGTGATAACGACAAGCGAACGGGATGTCTCGATATATTCGTTCTTGCCGTATCCTTCATCGCTTACGATAAGAGGAATGTTTGAAGGATAACCTGCGATAGGGTAATGTCTGTATACTTTTAATCCGAGTGATTCAAGTTTCTTCTGATATGCGACTGCCGAAGGCTGGGAAGCAAAATGTGTAAGGCATACGCTTCCGACAAAGAGGCCGTAACCTCTGAAAGCATCGATCAGTCTTAAAACGTCAACATCGTATGTGATGCCGAGATCCGCACGCATCTTGTTCTTTTCGATGTCTGCAGCGGAGATAACGATAACGATCTCAGCCTCGTCCTTAAGCTGGGAAAGCATCTTGATCTTACTGTCGGGTTTGAATCCGGGAAGTACTCTGGATGCATGATAATCGTCGAAAAGTTTTCCGCCGAATTCAAGATAAAGTTTACCTCCGAAAAAGTCGATCCTTTCCTTGATCTTTTCAGACTGCATTTTAAGATATTTATCGTTGTCAAAACCTATTTTTTTCATCACTTTTTCCTCTTTTCAAAATCTCTTTAATTATAATAAAAAATATGCCTGGAATCAAGGATAAAAACCTTTTGAAACCCTATAAAAAAAAGAAAAAAAGAACCGAAACGCCTCGGTTCTTTTGATTATCGTGTCCGAAATGATATTAGTCGTTGATACCTGTATCTTTTAAAAGTTTGATAACGTCTCCGACTGTTTCGATATTCTCAAGATCGTCCTGGGGCATTTCGATTCCGAATTCTTCTTCGAAAGCCATGACAAGCTCAAATAAGTCAAGGGAGTCTGCGCCGAGATCATCCTTGAATGATGTCTCCTCTGTGATCTCCACTCCCTGAAGATTAAGCTGTTCGATAATGATTTCTTTTATTTTCTCAAGCATCATAGCACCTCATAATATAATAATTTATTTTTCTGCTTCGTTTTTCTTTGCCTTAACGACTATGAGTATATTATCAGTAATATACTTTGTCAACCGCAATTTTACTCTTTATATATTTTTCACAAATCAACTTGAGATTTTTAAAGAAGGGCTTTGTAAACGTCGCTCTTTGAAATGCCCCTGTCTTTTGCCACGGCCTTCATAGCCTCTTTTTTATCGAGTCCTTTCTCAAGGTAAATGTTTAAGTGATCTTCTATGTCCATCTCGAGCCAGTTGGATTTTATGGCTTCTTTTTCCTCGTTTCTGTCTATACCTTCGATAACGAGAACGAATTCGCCCTTGGGCTCGTTTTTCTCATAATGATCCAAAGCTTCGGAAAGAGTCATTCTCAAGACTTCTTCGAATTTCTTTGTAAGTTCCCTGCAAAGGGCGATCTTTCTGCCGCCTCCGAGAGTATCGGCAAGTTCCGAAAGAGTATTTTTCAGATGATGGGGTGCTTCGTACAAAACCATCGTTCTGTATTCTTTTTTAAGGCTCTCGAGCACTTCGTTCCTTTCCTTTTTGTCGGGAGGAAGAAATCCCTCAAAACAAAATCTTCTCGTGGAAAGTCCGGACATCGTGAGTGCGGTGATGCATGCGCAGGGTCCGGGAAGGGATGTGACTTTTATCCCCTCTTCGTGACACATTTTCACGAGCACTTCTCCGGGATCGGATATACCCGGTGTACCGGCATCACTTATGAGCGCTATGTTCATTCCTTCTTTTAATTTATCCAGAAGAACATACGCCTTCTGAGTACGGTTGTACTCATGATAGCTTGTCATAGGAACGTGAATGTCAAAAGCATTCATCAACTTCATTGAGTTTCTCGTATCCTCTGCCGCGATAAGGTCCGCTTCGCGAAGCGTTTCGAGAACGCGTTCGGAAATATCCTTAAGATTGCCTATCGGGGTAGGGCATAAATATAATATACCGGCCATCAGTTTTCCTCGTAAATCTTGCTCACTTCCGGCATGTAAGCTCCGGATTCATCATATATGATAAGCGGCTTCTCGATGATCATTCCCGCGTTGCCGCATTTGGAACCTTCGATAAGGATCATGTTGGGTTTGGAATCGACTCTCGGATAAACGACGCGAAGTCTCTTTGGTTCAAGCTTAACCTTTTTCATCTCCGTGATTATCTCATCGAGCCTCTCGGGTTTATGTACCATAAAAAACTTTCCGCCGTTTTTTAAAAGAGATGACGATACCGACAGAACGTCCGATAAAGTGCATTTGATCTCGTGTCTTGCGATCGCCTTGCTCTCATCGGGATTCATCAGAGCTTTGCCCGGGATCATATACGGCGGGTTGACCGTTACCGCATCAAAAGACGCATTTTCGAAAACACCTTTAAGGTTGTTAAGATCTTCGCATACGATATCTATCTTATCCGTTATATCGTTTAAGATGACGCTCCGTGCAGCCATATCGGCCACTTCTTCCTGGATCTCCACTCCCGTAAAATGCTTAGCTTCCGTCTTTGCCGAGAGCAGAATGGGGATAACTCCGGTACCCGTGCAGAGGTCGACGACTTTATCGCCTTTTTTGAGTTTAACAAACTCTGTTAAAAGTACCGCATCCATTCCAAAACAAAAACGGGTAGAGTTCTGGATTATACTGTACCCGTTTCTTTGAAGCGAATCTATTCTTTCGTTTTCTTTAAGCAAATTATTCTTCACCATTGTGTCTGGGTCTGCTTTCACGCCTGTTATTGTGATAATGTCCGCCGTTTTTCTGAGAAGGGTTTCCTCCCTTTTTCTTATTGTCGGACTTGTTTCTGTCAGGCTTGTCGTCCTTCCACTCTTTCTTCTCTTTCTTCTTGCCCTGATTGTCGAAAGATTTCTGGGACTGTTTCTTTTTGTCGAAATGTTTCTTTTCGCCGCCGGAAGAATTATTATCGCCCATCATTTCCCTGCGTTCTTCTTCCTGCTCTCTCTCGTTTTCCATACGGTCTTCTCTCTCCTGCTTTTCAAGGAGTTCGAGAGCCTTGCGGTCTTCTTCGCTAAGTACTTCGCGATCCTTCTTTGAATTCTTTTTGAAATAAAGTTCGGATGCGTTGTATTCTCTTATTTCTTTTTCGTCTTTAATCTCGATAACGACTCTTACCTTCTGTCTTAACACGTTAATGCTGACAACTTCGCCGTTGTATCCGTCGTTTGTCTTAACGTTATCGCCGACACCGGGCATGGTCCTGTTGAGTTCTTCGTAAGTTTCTTCTTCGTTTTTAAGGCAGCACATAAGTCTTCCGCAGCAGCCCGATACGTTTGCGGGGTTAAGCGAAAGATTCTGCTCTTTGGCCATCTTAATGGATACGGGAACAAACTCGTGAAGATAGGAATGACAGCAGAATTCTCTTCCGCACATTCCGACTCCGCCCAAAAGTTTGATCTCGTCTCTTACACCGATCTGTCTTAATTCGATCCTGGTCTTAAATACAGCGGCGAGATCTTTTACGAGTTCTCTGAAATCGATACGATTGTCCGCCGTAAAATAAAACATTAATTTCTTACGGTCAAATGTATATTCGGCTTCCACCAGTTTCATGGGAAGTCCGTGTTTTGCAATCTTTTCCTTACAGATTTTGTATGCGTCTTCTCTTACCGCAAGATTGTCCGCTTCCTTCTCGTCATCTTCGGGAGTAGCGATCCTGATGATCGGTTTTAAGGGGCGAACGATATTCTCTTCCGCAACTTCCCTTCTCTCACCGATAACGGTACCGTATTCCATTCCTCTTGCGGTTTCCACGATAACGTGGTCACCTTTTTTGATCTCAAAATCGAGCGGGTCGAAATAATAGAGTTTACCCGCCGTGCGAAAACGCACGCTAACTACTTCTGCCATTCTTGCCTTTCTATCCGGTTCCTTTAATGACTTCAAGAAGCAAAGTCATACAGGTTTCGAAATTTGCTTTTGCTTTTATTCTGGATTTGGCTTTTTCCAAAGCCTTAACTATATCATCGATCTTTTCGTAGCTTGTTCTTTTAGCCACTGATTTAATATACTGTATTTCCTGCTTGAACACAAGGTCGTTGACATCGTTTGTAGCCTTGAAAAGAAGCACGTCTCTGTACCATACCGAGAAAATATCAAGGTAATCGATCTCATCGTATTTGTATTCTTTTATCTTGTAGATGGCTTCCATGATATCGGGAGCGTCCATCTCGTTGATATGCTTTAACAAAGATACCGCTTCGGTTTTCATCTTGTCGAAATCTTCATTCATGATAAGCATCTTCGCTTTACCGAAGTTGCCCTGTGAAAACGATACTGCGATATCGGCCTTATAATCGGGAATCTTGAATTCCTTCATAAGGTATTTTTTTAAGATCTTCTTCTCTACGGGTTTAAGCGCAAGCTTAACACATCTTGACTGAATAGTCTGAAGAAGTTTGTCTTTCGAAGTGGTAAGAAGGATGATGATCACGTATTCGGGCGGCTCTTCGAGTGTCTTTAAAAGAGCATTCTGCGCCTGCTCCGTCATGATCTCCGCTTCGTTGATTATATAGATCTTATATTTGCCCTTAAAAGGTTTTGTCGTAACACCTTTTATGATCTGATCTCTGATGTCATCTACGGAAATGATGCTCGGCTTGTCATGAACGATGCTGTAAAAATCGGGATGGGCGTTGTTTTCCATCTGTAAGCATGACTGGCATTTTCCGCAGGGTTTGTCGCTTTCACCCTCGCAAAGAAGAGCCTCCGAAAAGACTCTGGCGATAAATTCCTTACCGCTTCTCATCTCGCCTTCTATGATGTAAGCATGTGCGGCTTCACCGCTTTCGATCACTTTTTTGAAATATTCGGTTAAATGTTCCTGCCCAACAATGTCTTCGAATTTTGCCATAAGCTGCCCCTACATAAATATGTCCAAAAGTAACCCTCTGATCTCATCTATCCTTCCGAGTATCGTAAGCGCATCTTTCTCTTCTTTTACAAGCTCCTGTGCGAGTTCATCGAGTGCTTCGTCAACTCTTCGGATGATACCGTAAACTCTGTGTCTTCCTCTTCTGTCGAGAAAATTCTCTCTTGAAAATTCATGCGACCTGTTTACGATCTCGTTCATAAAATCTTTTACCAGAGAACGATAATGCTTCATGTCTCTGATATCCATTTTCTTTTTTATCTTGTCTCCCTGCATGGTGATCTCTTCCATCATTCCGAGGAGGCGCTGCTGAAGCTCTGCCTCTTCCACGTTGGATGACAAAACAAATTTAAAAGGTACATCCGGTGTTTCCGTCGGTCTGACCTGTTCCGGTGTTGCAACCTGTGAAATCTGATTGACTTTTATTTCCATCAGGTTCTCCTTTTACTTACGAATTCTCTTTACCCTTTACGTACTCGCGAACCTTCGCGATACATACTTCAAGATCATCGTTTACGAATACCGTTTCGATTCCCGCACTCTTGACTTTTTCTTTTGAAAAATCTGCCGAGTCCGCAAGGAATCTTCTGCACATTTCATCGTATTTCGGATTGGGCTGAATCCTCTCTCTTTTGAGTGCCCTCTCAAGTCTTTCTCCGTCGTCGACTTCTATCATGACGGGAACGACGTTTTCTTTTCCGAAATAATTTCTTATCTGAACATACGACTCAAGCGTTCCAATTACCACGTAGCTTTTTGAGTTAAGATCAAGGCCGTCGTCGACGGTCATGTATTTCCAGATGCCGAATACCGTGTTGTATGCTCTGGATTCGACTATCTTTCCTTCTTCGTGAAGTCTTAACGCTTCGGCTTCGTCAATAAAGAAATATTCTCTCCCGTTAACTTCGCCTTCCCTTATAGGTCTTGTCGTATATGTTACAAGCTGATTTAAACCAAGTTCGTTATCTGCGAGAAGTCTTTTGTAAACCGTATCTTTTCCTGATGAACTCTTTCCGCAGATGCAATATATTTTACCCATTATATGTGTTTTAAACTGTGTTAGTTTTTCCCCTCTTTTTTGTCTCTTATGCCTCGTAGAACAATACTCCGAGCGTGGCGGGACCGCAGTGGCTCGTTATAACTCCGCCTGCCTGTGTCTCGAGGATCTCGTCGAAATAATCAAGTTCCTTAAGATACTCGACCACCGGCTCTACAAGTTCGTGATCCATAACCGAATAAGTTACGAACACTCTTCTCTTGTCAGCCTTAAGAAGATCGTCTTTCATGTCCTCGACATAAGCTTTTAAAACTTTGTTTGTCTTCCCTCTGTATTTTGTGCCGACACCCATCTTGCCCATATTTACTTCGATCCTGGGCTTTAATTTGAGTGTATTTGCAAGAAGTGCGGTAACGGCATTGCATCTTCCGCCTCTGGCAAGGAATGTGAGAGTATCTACAACAAAACTTGCTCTGACTTTATCTCTTGCGGAATCTATCGCTTCATAAATATCTTCCGTGCTCTTTCCTTCATCACGCATTTCTGCGGCTCTTAAAACCTGAAGACCGATACCGGTTGAAAGATTCATGGAATTGATAACGAATACTCTGTCGTATTCGAGATCGCTTGCCGCAAGTCTTACAACATTGCATGTGGTACTCATATCTTCGGAGATACCGATATAGATAACGTCGTCTCCGGCTTCCTTATGAGGTTTAAGATACTCGATTGTTTCCTCAATCCCCGCAGCAGCCGTTTTGGGCGTGGTCTTTTTCTCATCGGACCAGGCGATTATTTCTTCGGGTGTGATATCTTTTCCGTCGAAATAACTTTTGTCATCCATTACGATGCACAAAGGGATGACTTCGATCCGGTATTTTTCAAGCAAATCTTTTGAGAGATCTGCCGTACTGTCTGTCATAATAACTGTTTTACCCATGGATTTGCTCCTTTACCGATAGATAATTTATTATAACATTTTTTGGCGTTTTGTCCAATATGCGAAAGAAAAGGACCTTTCTTTGAAAAAGGCCCTTTTCGTCTGATTTATCTTGTGTTTAAAATGCTTACCATTCCGTTGTAAACATAGTCTTCGATCTCTTTTCTTCTGGATTCTTCCCTGATATCTCCCATGAGGAATAAGAATAAAAGAAGCTGTGAACCGAGAACGTCTTTTCTGAAGATCTCATCCTTTTCCGTAAAGATGCCCTCCTCGTATCCCGAATCAAGGTAGGATTTCATAAGTGTTTCTATGAACTTGACAGCCACACAGGGATCGTATTTGTTTTCTATCCTCTCCGCAGCTTTCTCTCCGAGAGTGGGTCCTACATTTCTTATATACTGATACATGGAACGAAGCGTGTTTTCTTCAAGTCTTGAGTCCCACATATAATCCATCATCGAATAAAACTTTTCCTTAAAAGAACCTGCTTCCAGCATTTTCCAGAGAATGGCTTTCGTCGAATCGATCACAAAATAGTGGATCGCTTTGTATATAAGTTCTTCCTTGCTCTGAAAATATTCGTATGTAGTTCCTTTTCCGATACCGGCACGGTTTGAGATCTCACTGATCTTAAGATCACTTAATTCTTTTCCCTCTCTTATAAACTCTCCTACCGCAGCATAGATCTTTACTTCTTTCTCCGGGAGATTTTCCATCTGTTTGATGTATCCAAGTAATTCTTCTTTGTTCATTCTTTCTTCCTCACTATACCCTGAACCCGCTTTTCAAATCATTTATTCGCTCCGTCACGGTATATTTAATCCGATATGTTCTTCATCCGGATTGATCTGCAAAACAAGATCTTTGACCATTTCTTCCTTTTTGTTTTTATCTTTGTCTTCCACAAGTTCACCGTATTCGTTGACCTTCATCGATTTATTCGAATTGAAGATATCGTAGAGGCAGGGAACCACCAGAAGCGTAAGAAGTGTTCCGTATACAAGTCCGCCGATCATAACTATGGCCATTGGCTGCATCATCGCCGAACCGCCGCCTATTCCGAGAGCAAGCGTCGACATTGAGATAACCGTTGTCAGCGTCGTCATTAAGATAGGTCTAAGTCTTGCTTTTCCGGCTTCGACTATGGCTTCTTTTTTATCCATTCCTTCACCGCGAAGCTGGTTGATAAAGTCTACCATAACGATACCGTTGTTAACTATGATGCCGGCTAACATTACGAAGCCGATCGCACCGATTATCGATACATTGTTCTTAGTCACAAACAGTGCCAGGAATCCGCCCGTAAATGCAAGCGGGATCGTGAACATGATGATAAACGGTGAAAGAAGCGACTGGAACTGTGCTACCATTATAAGATATATAAATATTACCGCCAATGCAAGCATCAGACCGATCTGTTTCATCGCATCCATGATCATTTCGTCTTCACCGCTCATAGCGATCGTATATCCGTCAGGAAGATCGAGTTCTTTAAAACGTTCCTTAAGTTCGTTGGAAACGAAAGTGATATTGTGTTCATCATCCACGCCCGCAGTGACCGAAATATACTTGGTCTGCGAATCTCTGTTGATAACGTTGAGTGTTTCCGTTTCTTCGAAAGTAACGATCTTCGAAAGAGGAACCATCTGATGGTTGCCCTCTCTGTCGGTATAACTGAACTTAAGATCCCTGATGTCTTTAAGCGTTGTATCTTTCTGTTCGTCAGCGATAACATAGATGTCGTAATCCTTGGTATCCGCGCTTAGGTTTGCGGTCGCGTTGCTCGGCATCATGGCCTTCATGACTTCCGCAAAAACCTGTGCAACGGTCATCTGATATTCCATCGCTTTAACCTTGTCTACATGGATCTTAAGACAGGGTGATGTATCCTGAAGACCGTCATTTATGTCAATGACACCGGGTGTTTCTTCCATGATGGCAACAACTTCTTTGGTGTACTCCCTTATCTTATCAAGGTCACGTCCTTTTACCATTACCGTAAGTCCGCTTCCAAGGAGTGAGAGAGTATCGCTTGATGAAGTGGTAACGCTAACCGTTGCATCAACATCCGCGGTCCTTTCCATGATCTCGTTTTCTATATCTTTTAACTTACGTTTATTGTCTTCTTCAAGAAGGATGTAATAAGTGGCACTGTTTCCGCCGCCCATGCCGAACATGCTTAAGGCGCTTCCGCCGCCCATCATACATCCGATGGTATCGATGCCTTCGACATCGATGATCTTTTCGGTAACTTCATCGCATCTTTCCATCATCTCTTCTTCGGTAAGTTCCTTACCGTCAGGCGGAGATACCGTCATGGAAAGCTGGTCTACTTCGATCTCCATATCAAGGAAAGAGAAACCTCTTGAGAAGCCTGCGAAGATACTTGTTACGAGCAATACTACGGCAAGCAGGAGAACGAGAGGTTTTACCTTTAAAAGTTTCGATAAAACAACACCGTAAGAATCTCTTATCTTATCGAAAAGTTTTGTCTCTTTTTCTTCACCGTCCTTGATCATCATAGATGCAGCCGCAGGCACGAATGTAAGTGCGACTATAAGGCTGGCACCGAGTGTATATGTAACGGATAAAGCCATATCGACAAAGAGCTGCTTGGTAAGACCCCGTGCAAAAACGATCGGAGCAAATACGCAGACCGTTGTAAGTGTCGAAGAAGCGATCGCTCCGCCTACACCCTTTGCGCCTTCGGCTGCCGCTTTTTTAACCGTGACTCCTTCTTTTCGCAGTCGGTATATATTCTCGATAACAACTATCGAGTTATCCACCAGCATACCTATACCGAGAGCCAGACCCGAGAGTGAGATGATGTTTAATGTGATGTGTGAAAAGTACATCAAAACGATCGCAAAGATTACACTTAAGGGAATGGAACATCCGATAATGAAAGTCGATTTGAAATCCTTTAAGAAAAGGATAAGGATTATTACCGCGAGCAGTCCGCCTATCAACATGTTCTGCAAAACGCTGCTTACGACTATGTCGATGTAAATACCCTGGTTCATAAGAACAGCCATGTTGAAGCCTTCTTTTTCGCTCTCCATCTGTTTGAATTTATCCAAAAGTCTGTCGGTAACATCACCGGTAGAATATCCGGTCTGCTTTTCGATCGAAAGCATTACGGCAGGGTTACCGTTGATCTTCGAATAAGACTCTCCCGCGTTGTTTACGACTTCAACAAAAGCAACGTCTTTTACGCGGATGGGTTCGATACTGTCCATTCCGAGATCCAGAAGTACCATGTTTTCGAGATCTTCGACAGTATTAACGCTGTCTCCGACAGAGATCATATACTGCTTTGTACCCTGTTCGATATATCCGGCAGGCATTGAGAAATCCTGGGCAAGGATAAGGTTTCCGAGCATTTCGGCTGTAACGATCTGTGATATATCAGCCTGTTTAAGTGCTTCTTCCTTGGCCGAATCAAGCTGTGCCTGACCCTGTTCAAGAGCTGCTTTTCCGTTCGCGATCTCGCTTGAAGCTTTACTTATCTCAAGGATACCGTTTATAAGACCTTCGTTTAATTTTTTATATGCATCATCAAGTGTGATCTTACCTTCTGCAAGAGGCTCTTTTGCCGCTTCCATGGTAACGATCGACTGATTGACCTGTGCAAGCGCATTTGAAAGCTGTGCGGAGAGCGACTGCATATCGCTTACGTCGGATGTGATACCGAGAGCCTCCGTATTAACGCCTGATGCCTTCAAGTAATCGATCATAGCCTGAACATCTTCGGTTGAAGGCTGTACTGCGGGAGCATTGGCCTGAAGCTGTGCCACAACGGCCATAAGCTGTTCTCTGGTCATTCCGGTCGTGCTTAAGATCTCCTCATCGGTAGCATTGTTTAAAAGCTCCTGATAAGTGGAAAGCATTACGTTCTGTTCCCTGTACGCACCTGCAAGTCTGTTATATTCATTCACTGCATTTACCGCACGTTCAAGGATCGGTTTGATCATTTTCATCGTGGCAAGATTAGTCTCGATAGTAGCTTCGCCGACATACGCCTGGATCTTGCCGTTAACGATCTCGTTTGCTCCGTTTGAAAGTTCTTTCGCTAACTTGCTCTGTCCGTCCTTTAAGGCCTTTTCTCCTTCTTCGATCTGTTCTTTGGCATCATCTATTTCGGACTGTGCATCCTCAAATCCGTCTTCGATCTCTGCGATGACTTTATTGTTGATCTTCTTTATCTTGTCTTCATCAAGTGTGATCTCAACTTTTTCTTCAACGCTTCCTATCGTTGTTACGCTCGCAACACCCTCAACACTTTCAAGATAGGGAACAACAGTCGAATCAACATAGTCCGTTATCTCTACCTGATTCATGCCCTCAACATCGGCACTCGCAACCATAATGGGAAGCATGGAAGGGTCGATCTTCATGATAAGAGGGCTGGCAACACCTGTGGGGAATGTACTCGAAACCTGATCGAGTTTCTGCTGCATCTCGATAACGATCGAATCCATATTCGAACTCTGCTCATATTCCAAAATTACCATGGAATAGTTGTTATATGACATGGACTGTATCGTTTTGATATTTGACGTTGTCGCCATCTGCGCTTCTACCGGCGCCGTGACGTTTCTTTCAACTTCTTCGGGACTGGCTCCCGGATATGTGGTGATAACTACAACATAAGGAAGGTTCATATCCGGAAGGAGATCCGCAGTCATTCTCATGAGGCTGACCACTCCGAGTACTATTACAAGTACCACTCCGACCAGAACCGTATATGGTTTTCTGACACTGTACTTTGACATAAAAAAACTCCTGAAAATATATAGAATCAGGCCTTCAGGCCTTTGTATTTACCCCCGTTCGAAAAACCGACCGAACGGTCGGTCGGCACGTATTATAATATCATATTATTTTTTTATGTCCATAATTTTTTTCAAAGTTCACATTTTTTTCGCAAATTTTTTTTACATAAAAAAATGCCGGTCCGTAAACCGACATTCTTTTATACTTAATCTGTCTTTCTTTTATTTTTCGGTGAAAATCTTTACGATACCGATAACTGCGGCATATAAAACACCTGCTACGGGGAAGATTATCCCGGCCGTCTGCCAGAGATCGAATCCGAGTCCGAGCACAAGGAATACCGCTACGATGAGGCACCAGTATGCACCCCCCAGTTTGGATTTGATCTTTCTTGCCTTTCTCTCTGCGGGAGTAAGTCTTTCTTCTTTTAAAAGGTTATTGTAGGATTTGGATATCCTTGCGGTATAGATCATAAGTCCGACACCTGCGGCTACCATAAGAAGGAGAAAACAGATCATCGAAACTATAACAAATCCGTTCGCTTCAAGAAGGCCTGCTGTGATAATACCCACCGGACTTAAGATAAAGAGAAGGATCGCAGTGATAAACATGGGAAGTTTTCTGTTTTCAAAACTCTTTTTCTTTTCCTTAACTACTCCGTCAACACCGTAAAGAGTTTCGAATTCATCAAAATCAAGGAATTTATATTCTTTTTCCTTAGCTTCAACACCGATCCAGATGATAACTCCGAGCGCAAGACATATGAATAATACAACGAGTCCTATGAGTGCGGCGATGTTAACGGGAAGAAATCCTTCTATATAGGAAGCCATGCCTGAAAGTTCGATAAGAACAACAGGCGATACCGTAAAGAGCATCGTTGCGATGACTGCACTGGGAGTGTTCTTTTTTATAAGGTTAATATAATTCGAAGCTTCCTCAAGAGAAACCTTTCTTATATTAACTGTTTCATCAGAAGATGCTTCTTCTTTTCTGTCGGATTCCTCGATCTCATCCTTTAATAAGTAGTCAGTGCTTACACCGAAGATCTCAGCCATCTTGATTATCTTGTTAAGATCGGGAGCAGCCTGCGCACCTTCCCATTTTGAAACCGACTGTCTGGAAACCGAAAGCATCTGAGCAAGTTCTTCCTGTGACCATCCGTTCTTTTTTCTTTCATTGATAATCTTGTCTGCTAATATCATATTATTTCCTTTCCGGGCCATGCCCTTTGAATCAGATTCATCGGGCAATTTAAGTTTAGCTTTTTGCCCTTCGCTTTACAAGAAAATCATATGAAAAAATGCGGTTGCATTCTAACAATCCGCCTTGTCAATTTGTCAACCGGCGGTTGCAAATGCCTGAAAACAGGGATTTTTCGTTTGTTTAAGTGAAAAATACAAGAAAAAAACTGAAATAAAAAAAACACCTTGCGGTGATCTGAAATTAAAAATGCCCAGGACCGGAATCGAACCAGTGACACGAGGATTTTCAGTCCTCTGCTCTACCAACTGAGCTACCTGGGCAAAATAGCGGGGGAAGGATTCGAACCTACGACCTCCGGGTTATGAGCCCGACGAGCTTCCAGCTGCTCTACCCCGCGATATTGGTAGGATTTCTCCCAATGGATGGAGGTGGATTCGAACCACCGAAAGCGTCGCTAACAGATTTACAGTCTGCCCCCTTTGGCCACTCGGGAACCCATCCAAATTGTGAGTGGGGCCTACAGGGCTCGAACCTGTGACCCTCTGCTTGTAAGGCAGATGCTCTCCCAGCTGAGCTAAGACCCCACGCAAAGTAAATTATATTCAACTGTCGTTGAAACGACCCAGATCGGACTCGAACCGACGACCTCCGCCGTGACAGGGCGGCGCTCTAACCAACTGAGCCACTAGGCCTTGGTATTTATACCTTCAAAACCGAATACAGAATACTTATATCAGAGTTTAACCTAACTGGATAAGCTTTCGACCTATTAGTGACCATCAGCTGAACACATTACTGTGCTTACACCTTGGACCTATCTACCTCGTCGTCTTCGAGGGGTCTTAGATTGGGAGATCTCATCTTGAGGGGGGCTTCACGCTTAGATGCCTTCAGCGTTTATCCCTGCCGGACTTGGCTACTCGGCCATAGGATTGGTTCCTAACCGATACACCAGTGGTCCGTCCACCCCGGTCCTCTCGTACTAAGGGCAGCTCCTCTCAAATCTCCTACGCCCACGCCGGATAGGGACCGAACTGTCTCACGACGTTCTGAACCCAGCTCGCGTACCGCTTTAATGGGCGAACAGCCCAACCCTTGGGACCTACTACAGCCCCAGGATGCGATGAGCCGACATCGAGGTGC
>JAEEGK010008202.1_pt1 | contig 24703 bp, 17 predicted proteins | sample 8958771 | NCBI WGS metagenome assembly JAEEGK01 (sample SAMN16246547, study PRJNA631951) | gut metagenome | biome: gut microbiome; feature: rumen; material: SC-attached | host: Bos | place: Iran: Karaj | collected 2018-10
CGCCGACCGTCACGAAGCGCTGGTGCTCGCGCAGGTAGTCGACGGCGCGGTTGCTGACGATGCGCCCCACCCACGACTTCAGCGACCCTTCGCCGCGGTAGCTGAACTGCCCGACCGATGTCAGTATGCGCACGAAGCTGTCCTGAATGACGTCGCGCACCTCGTCGCGCTCGGGCAGATACCTCAGTCCGACGGCCATCGCGTAGCCGGCGTAGCGGTCGTACAGTCGCTTCATGGCAGCCCGGTCGCCGCCCCTGATGGCTTCAAGCAGTTGTCGCTCTGTCTCCACCGTCGTGGTTATCTGATTCGTTCTTTCGTGTTATAGTATAAGGTGAAGGGGCGCTCCCGATGCTTCACGCTCCACGCCATCGTTTTAGTGTCGGTGATGCGGAACCCCGTGACTCGGTAGGCTATCGTCCAGCCCATCGTGTCCATCTTGTAGACGGTACGGCCAGCCTCGTCGGAGAGCAGTTCGACGTAATACGTCACGCCGTCGACGATGGTGACGTATGAAGCACCGGCATAATACATAGCTTCGCCGACTGCAGCCTTGTCACTATTGGCGTCGGCATAGACAGCCTCGTTGGTATAGCCTTTGCTGTAGATTTGTATCTCGGCGGGCAGGCCCAGGAACTCAGCCTTGTGATGTACTTCCGAATCAATAGAAGAGATAACCTCTCCATTTCCTATCGGTCCAAAGCAGAGTTCCGTCAAAACTGACTCCGGCAGCCTGACTTTGAGCACGTTTCCCACAACCACCAACTGCGCCGTATCGACCACAAGCTGGTCAATGGACCATTCACCACTATAGATGCCGTCAAACAAGTGAGTGGCGTCAGTTGGTTGAAGATTATTCCTTATGTCGGCTATATCACGGCTGTCACCATCCTTACACGCCGCCATTATCAGCACACCAACCGCAACGACGGCCATGAGCCAGACAGTTTTCCCTATTCTTTTCATACCTTATTCTTATTACCTTTTTATTATATAACGCAGAAACTTCAGAATCTTGCACTTTGGGAGCAACTTTTTTTTGTTTGTGGCGTACTTATAGTTACTAATCGCAGGAAACAACCTACACTTCCGACACTTCCTGCACCTGTTGAACTTTTTTAGGTGTAGGAAGTGTAGGAAGTGCAGGATAAAAAGTGCAAATGACAATCATATATATAAAAAACGGTATGAGACATCAGCAAAACAGCACTCTTTGCCAGCTTTCGGAGGCTGGAACCGACACCCGAACCGACACCTAAGCAAAAGGGGGCGGGTTACAGGCAAAAGGCGGCGGTTTACGGACAAAAGGCGGCGGTTTATGAGAAAAAGGCGGCGGTTTACAAGAAAAAGGCGCCGGGTTTTGTCCGTAACCCGCCGCCTTTCTTTAACACTCTTTATACTTTCCAGGTGCAGGATTCCCGACCTCCCTCCGTTATAAGGACAGATAAACAACGAGAAAAAGCATGAAAAAAGCAAACTCATGGGCCGCCATCGCCCTGGTCTTGATGGCAGCAACAGCAGTGGTGGGGTGCAGTAGTGACAGCGATGGGCAATCGTTCACAACAGACTTAAAGCTAACTCGTGGAGAACAGCAGTTGGTGAAAGAGAGCAACGACTTCGCCCTCGACCTCTTCCGGCAGGTGCAGGACGAGTGTAAGAGTCAGCTCGTTTCGCCCATCAGCATTGTCTATGCTCTCGGTATGCTGAACAATGGAGCAACAGGCGAGACTCAAGCCCAGATAAACCGCGCATTAGGTTTTGGCGATGCCGGGGCTGACAGCATCAACCTCTTCTGCCTCAAGATGCTGCGTAGGGCGAACCGCTTGGACTCTGAGACTCGGGTGATGATAGCCAACAATATCTACGTGAATCAAGACTATCAACTGCTTCCCGATTTCGTCAGTAAGGCTCGATTGTTCTACGACGCTGAGCCTGAGACACGCTACTTTGCCGACGGCAAGACCTGCGACGTCATCAACAGGTGGGCCAGCGACCACACCGAGGGGATGATTGACAAGGTGCTCGACGACAGTTCGTTCGACCCTGAAGCTGTCAGCTATCTATTGAATGCCATCTACTTCAAAGGCACCTGGACGCACCAGTTCAAGAAAGAACTGACAAAGCGGAGAGAGTTCTACCACGTAGGCGAGACAGAAGAGATGACATACTGCGACATGATGTATCAAGAAAGGCGTTTTAACTATGCTGAGACATACGATGTGCAGGCCTTGCAGCTGCCCTACGGAAACGGTTCGTTCGTCATGACGGTCCTGCTGCCCAAGATTCTGAAAGGGCAGCCGTTGAACCGCCTGCCCAACGTGCCAACGAGCTACGAATGGCAGCTGCTGAACAAGCAGATGAGGCAGTTGGAAGTAAACGCGCAGTTGCCGCGCTTTGAGACCACCACCGATGTTGACCTTGTTCCCGTCATGCAGAAACTGGGCGTGACAAAGGCTTTCACCGATGATGCTGAATTCTCCAACTTCTGCTATAGGCCGACCTGTATCAGCCAGATGAAACAGGCAGCGCGCATCAAGGTCAACGAAGAGGGCACCGAGGCAGCTGCCGTTACAACCACTGGCCTTGCTGCCACATCGGCTCCAACAATTTTCAACGCCAACCACCCGTTCCTCTACGTCATCAGCGAACAGCAGACGGGTGCCATTCTGTTTATCGGTCAGTACACGGGATATTAAAGAATGAAAATGAATAGGAAAGTAATAATAGTAACCGTCTTGCTGCTTGCCGGCATGCAGGTGTACACGGGCTGCAATAGAGACAGTGAAAGTGAGGAGATTATAGCCCAGGTTCCCATTATGGATGACCCGCAGGAAGAAGCCATTCACCAGCATTACGACCCTATCTTCGATACGCTGGTCTGTTACCCTATTGGGACTACTTGGGAGAAGGGGTATTTCGTTGACGACTTTGAACATCTGTATTTACGGAGTAAGTTCGAGGTTGTTTCTGACACGCTGATTGACGAAAAGCACTACAAGAGAGTAAAAGGTGAGATAGTGCTTCTTGACACAGCCATTGTGCCTAAGAGATATAAGCATGAGACATCGGGCATATTCCCTGGCCTGGAAAGGGTATTAGACCCTATGGACTTTTATATTCATGAAGAACGAGGGGTTGTCACGGCCTATAAAATCAACCCGGAAACCCAGCGGCCATCCTACATGATACTACAGTATGACTTCAACTGGCCGCGATGCATCAACGATGTCCTTTTCTATAGCGACGGCTGCATCGAGAGGGGCATACGGCCTCAATCCGACATCACTCTGCTTGACGGCAATGTCTATGTGCTTGAGGATTATCGAGAAGACGATGAATCAAACTACGATGATGGGCAGCGGTTTCCGCGACAGGCTTTATTGGTAAAAACTATAGGCTGTGTCTACTCTATGTTTGGTGAGTATTGTGATTTTTGGCTGAAAGGCCGTCTCCTCTCCTTCCGTCGGAACGGCGTGCTGCTGTATGAATACGGGAAAGTAAAACTGCCGGAACGAAAACCGCTGGAAGTCGACGAGTCCTTGAAGCCGCTGTTAGGAACATGGGACTTAGTGGAGACTTATAGCATGAATACTTTTCTTCATTCTGAACATAGTCCGGGCACATTGGAGTGGACCTTCGTTCCAGCAGGTGAACTTTACGTAAAAGGCATCAGTTTCGGTCGTTTTCCTGATCCTTCTGAATGGGGGTATAGTGTCTCTATCGATGAAAATTATATCGAGGTTGCCTATAGGCGTTATTGGTTCACCCTTTCTCCCGACGGTTATCTGAAGGTATGTATAGATGGGTGGTGGGGCTCCTACTGCCTATTCAAGAAAAAACAAGAATCATAATTGAAAAAGAAGAACGATATGAAAGCAAACTCATGGGCCGCCATCGCCCTGACCTTGATGGCAACAACAACAGTGGGATGCAGCAGTGACAGCGAGAGTCCGAAGCCGGAGCCAGTAATCTGTCCCGTAGTGACGCCTACAGAATTAGAGCTGACCCGCGCCGAGCAGCAGATGGTGGGCAGCAGCAACGAGTTCGCCTTCAACCTGTTCCGTGAGGTGCAGGACGGAGTGAAGAGCCAGATTGTGTCGCCCGTCAGCATCACCTATGCCCTCGGTATGCTGAACAACGGCGCCGCCGGCGAGACGCAGAAGCAGATCAACAGCGTGCTGGGCTTCGCCGACACGGGCGCCGACGGCATCAACGCCTTCTGCTACAAGATGCTGCAGCGGGCAGCCACCCTCGACCCGCTGACGAAGGTGCTGATAGCCAACACCATCTACATGAACAAGGGTTACGAACTGCAGACGGAGTTCGTGCAGCGGGCAAAGACGTTCTACGACGCCGAGCCTGAGACACGCGACTTCCACGACGGCAAGACCCGCGACGTCATCAACAAGTGGGGCAGCGACCACACGGAGGGAATGATTGAGGAAGCGCTGAAGAAAGATGAGTTCAACCCCGATGCCGTCAGCTATCTGCTCAATGCCATCTACTTCAAGGGCAGCTGGAAGAAGAAGTTCGACAAGGCACTGACGATGAAAGAGGCATTTATGCATGCAGGCGGTACGGAAGAAATGACTTACGCCGATATGATGCATCAGACGACCAACTTCGAATATGCCGAGACCGACGATTGTCAGGCCCTGCGCCTGCCCTACGGCAACAGCTCGTTCCAGATGACGGTGCTGCTGCCGAAGAAGAAGACAAACGCCCTGCCCAAGGTGCCTACCGCTGAGGTGTGGCAGCAGCTGAACGAGCAGATGGACTCCACACTTGTCGACATATCGCTGCCCCGCTTTGAGACCGACACCGACATTGACCTTGTTCCCATTATGAGCAAGCTCGGTATGCCCGATGCCTTCGATGACAAGAAGGCCGACTTCAGCCGCTTCTGCAACGTGCCTGTCTATATTGAACTGATGAAGCAAGTGGCCAAGATTAAAGTCGACGAAGAAGGCACTGAGGCGGCTGCCGTCACCGTTATCGGAGTTAATTATAAATCTATTGGATCAGACCCCCAATACGTCACCTTCCACGCCAACCACCCCTTCCTCTACGTCATCAGCGAACAGCAGACGGGTGCCGTCCTGTTCATCGGCCAGTACACGGGATATTGAAAATTATTAAATAAGGTATGTTATGAAAAAGAGACAATTTGTGTTAGCAATGGCCGCCGTAAGCTTGTTGGCGGTGAGTTGCTCGGTAGGCGGTGCAGAGGATGTCGCCGACGTGAGAAATAACCTGACGGCCCTGTACAGTGAAAGTGCCGACGAAACCGCAGACTTGGCTTCTGGCGACAAGTTCGAGGGGGCAGCCGACAATCCCTTCATCAGCACGATGCTGGAGCCCGTCTCCACGTTCTCGGTCGATGCCGACGGGGCTTCGTATGGCATTGTGCGCCGCTACCTTGAGAGGGGCTACGACGTCAACCCTGCAAGCGTGCGTATTGAAGAACTGCTAAACTACTTCACCTTCGACTACCCTGCACCGACAGGCGACGAGGCGGTGGCCATCAATGCCGAGGTAGGCCGTTGTCCGTGGAACACAGAGCATCTGCTGCTGCGCATGGGCCTCAAAGGCAAGGAATTGAAAACCGACGAGATGCCACGCGCCAACTTCGTGTTCCTTATCGACGTATCGGGCTCTATGGCCAGCAGCGACAAGCTCGACCTGCTGAAGAAGGGGCTGACGGAACTGCTCTACCAGCTCAACCCCGACGACCGCATCTCGATTGTAACCTATTCGGGCGAAGTCAGGAAGCTGTTAGAGTCGACAGCCGTCAGAAGTGCCGACAAAATCAAAAAGGCCATCAGCCAACTCTCGGCCGACGGCTTCACGGCAGGCGGCGAGGCGCTGAAGATGGCCTACGAAGAGGCGCTTGCCAACTACGACGCTAAGTACAACAACCGTGTCATCATGGGCACTGACGGCGACTTCAACGTTGGCGTCACCGACACTGACTCTCTGGTCAAGATGGTCGAGAACTACGCCAGCAAGGGCATCTACATGACCTGCCTCGGCTTCGGCATGGGCAACCTGAACGATGCGATGATGGAGAAGGTGAGCAACTCGGGCAACGGCACCTACCACTACATCGACTGCGAGGACGAGCTGATGAAGGTCTTTGTCCACGAGCGCAGCCAGTTCGTCAGTGTGGCCAACGACGCGAAGTGCCAGGTGACCTTCAATCCCGACTATGTAAGCCAATACCGGCTCATCGGTTACGAGAACCGCGTGATGAGCAACAAGGACTTTGAGGACGACAAGAAGGACGCCGGCGAGATAGGTGCCGGACAGACCATCACAGCGCTCTACGAGCTGGTACCAAAGGCCGATATGTGGAACAAGAACATGGCCAATGAGCCTATCGTCACCTTCGACTGCCGTTACAAGAAGTCGCTGACTGCCAACAGCACGCCGCTGCGAATTGAAGTCCTCAGAAACGGAATCTGGGAGAATCCCTCAACGGAATTCTCTTTTGCTGCCGGTGTGGCCGCCTACGGTATGATCTTGCGCGACTCACCCCATAAGGGAGCGGCAACCATCGCTATGGCGAAGGAGCTAGTCGGTCAAGGCCTCAACTTCGATGCCCACGGCTACCGCGCCCAATTGCTCACGCTGATGGACAAAGTGAAGGAAAAATACTGAAATAAGCCAAACGCGTGCTAATTCTGCTTAAATTGGCGGCGGGGATGTTGGCCGGACACAGTATTTTGCTTACTTTTGCACCGTGCAAAGACTGTTTTTGGCTATCATCCTCGCCGCTGTGTGTGTAGCGGTTCGTGGTCAGCGGCGTCTCATCGTGGTTGATGTTGAGACGCGTGTGCCCATCCGTGGCGTCAACGTCGTGAGCAGCCGCCACCGCACCGACACCACCGACTGGCAGGGACTGGTCACCGTGCCCGACACATGTCGCTCGCTGTCGTTCTCGCACGTGAAGTACGAGAGTCGGCTGCTGAACCTCAGCGAGGTGAAGGATACGGTGTTTCTGATTTCGAAGCTGATGGGGCTGCCCGAGGTGACCGTCTACGGTCAGGACCTGGGCGAGGACAAGCTGAAGGAGCTGAAGAAGCAGATGCGCATCAACAAGACCGAGGCACAGCTGGCTGCCGCCAATCCTGCCGGGGGCTTCAACATTCTGGGGCTTATCCAGAAGTTTGTGAAGCGCCGCAAGGAGAGCAAGAAGGAGCGCTTCCTCAGGATGCTGGAGGAGTATTAAAGGTAAAAGGGTAAAAAGGTAAAAAGGTAAAAAGGTAAAATGGTAAAAAGGTAAAAAGGTAAAAGGGTAAAAGGGTAAAAGGGTAAAAAGGTAAAAAGGGGGGAAAGGGTTATTTGAGCCTTTCGGGATGGCGGCGCTTGTAGTCGTCGATGCGCTTGGCGAAGACCTGGTCTTTCTTACTGCCCGGCTCGGGCGTAAACTCCATATATTCAGGAATGTCGTGGCCGTAGTCCTCAATGCGGGGCTGCGGTTTCTGCTTGACGATGCGCAGCGAGTCGTAGAGCGTGTGATGGTAGACCTCATAGGCGGCGAGCGTCAGCATGTCGTCGCTGATGCTGACGGTCTGGTAGTAGCGGCTTGAGATGCCGAACTTGTCGAAGCGGTCGTCAAACTGAATGTGGTAGTTCTTGGGCGAGCAGTGGCTCACGGTATAGACGGGCGTAACGGGCTGGTCGTTATCGTCGTGGCGCGTCATGCGGGCATAGGCGTGCTCATGGCCCTGCAGGACGAGGTCGACGCCATAGTCCTCGATGATGTCGTTGAACATCCACCGCTGTATGAGGTTGTTGTAGCCCTTGATGGAGAACAGCGGGTGGTGGAGCACCACGATCTTCCACTTGGCGGTGCTGGCCTCCAGCTGGCGCTTCAGCCACGAACGCTGGGTCGAGAGGTAGAAGAACTCGCGGTTGCTGTCGAGGAGGAAGAACTGCGCCGGGCCGTAGCGCAGCGTGTAGACCATGTTGTCGTTTATCTTCGAGTCGAGGAAGTAGGAGAGCGTGAGCGGGAAGCGGCGCTCGAGCCGCATGATGACGCCTTTCAGGTAGTCGTGGTTGCCCGTGACGCAGAGCAGTGGCACGTGCTGGCCAATGCTGTCGAGGTCGCTGAAGGTCTCTGTCCAATGCTGGTTGGTGGGGCGGTCGGTGAGGTCGCCGCCGCAGACGAGGAACTCCGACTGCGGATGGCGGCTGAAGGCCTCGCGCAGGAAGCGGTTGGCTGCGCCGCCGATGGAGTCCTGCACATCGCCGACATAAATGAAGGAGAAGCTGCCCTCAGTCGCATAGGTATTGAAGTCGTACCAGGGTGAGGCCTGGCCGGCGGTGACGACGCGGTAGCCGTAGCGGGTGTTGGGCGCCAGCTGGCGAAGGCGTGCCACGTAGTAGGCCGCCCGTCCGCTCCTTGAGACGAACACCTCGCCCTGGGCCTCGATGCGCACGATGTCGCTGTCGGTGGCCAGTTCGAGCCACGAGGGCTTTACCACGCTGTCGCACTGCCAGCTGACGTTGCGAGAGCTGAGGCCGTCGGCGTCGCCGAAGGTCAGCAGCACGCGATGGGGGTGCGCAGCCGCTACGTAGGGCTCCTCTTCCGTGTTATGGAACCATACTTCCCACCGCTGGCTCACCCAGACAGCCAGAGCAGCCACGACCATCAGTGTGACAGCCCAGACGGTATTTCGCGTTGTCTTCTTTCTTTTCACGCTGCAAAATTACATAATAAATATGAATATCAATGGTTAATTATCAATTATTTTGTAACTTTGCAGCCAGAAACAAGAAGAGCGAAGGTATGAAACTCTCATTAACAAAGCATCCCGTAGTGGCACTCGTAGCCAACCTGGCGCTGGTCTACGTGCTGTTTATGCTGTGTCGCCTGGTGTTCGTGGCCGTCAACTGGGGCCTGTATGCCGACACCATGACCTGGAGCCACTTGGGGAGCCTCTGCACCGCCGGTCTGATTTTCGACACATCGGCCATTCTCTATACCAATGCGCTGGTGATTGTGGGCTTCCTGCTGCCGCTGCACTGGAAAGAGCGGCCCGGCTACTACCGGGCGCTGAGGTGGATTTACGTCGTCTGCAACGGCGTAGCCATCTGTGCCAACCTCATCGACTGCGTCTACTTCCCCTTCACCGGCAAGCGGACGACGAGCACCGTCTTTGCCGAATTCAGCAATGAGGGTGCGGGCAATATGACGAAAATCTTTGCCGAGCAATTCGTGGTCAACTGGTATCTCGTCATTCTGGCGGGTGTCTTCGTCTGGGTGTTGTGGCGGGGGTTTAGAGCCCCCCTCTGTCCCCCCCGAAGGGGGAAGTCAGGGCTGATAGGCTATTACGCCATTCAGGTGGTGACGCTGTTGCTGGCCATTCCCCTCTGCGTGGCAGGCATGCGAGGCGGATTTACCCACGCCGTGAGGCCCATCACCATCTCGAACGCCAACCAGTATGTGGACCGGCCGGCCGAGACGGGCATCGTGCTGAACACACCGTTCTCTATATACAGGACGCTGAGCAAGAAGCCGCTGGTGGTGCCCAACTATATGAGCGACGAAGAGGCGCTGAGCCTGTTCACGCCCATCCATACGCCGGCCGACTCGCTGGCCTTCGAGCCGAAGAACGTAGTGGTGCTGATTCTGGAGAGCTTCGGCAAGCAGCACTTCGGGTTCTACAACCAGACGCTGCACGGCGGCACCTACCGTGGCTTCACGCCGTTCCTCGACTCGCTCATCACCCACGAGGCCATGACCTGGCAGTACTCCTACGCCAACGGCCGCAAGAGCATCGAGGGCATGCCGTCGGTGCTGTCGGCGCTGCCCAACTTCGTCGAGCCGCTCTTCCTGACGCCCGCGTCGCTGAACCGCATGTCGGGCCTTGCCCGTGAGCTCGGCGAGCAAAAGGGCTACGCGACGGCCTTCTTCCACGGCGCCCAGAACGGCTCGATGGGCTTCCAGGCCTTTGCCCGCGCCACGGGCTTCGCTAAGTATTACGGTCGGACGGAGTATAATGCCGACGACCGCTTCAACGGCGACGACGACTACGACGGCACCTGGGCCATCTGGGACGAGGAGTTCCTGCAGTACTACGCCCTGACGATGAGCAGCATGCGCCAGCCGTTCATGACGGCCGTCTTCACCGCCTCGTCGCACACGCCCTGCATCGTCCCCGACCGCTACAAGGGCGTCTTCCCCAAGGGCGAGAACCCCGTGCAGGAGTGCGTCGCCTACTCCGACAACGCACTGCGGCTGTTCTTCGAGACGGCCCGGCGGCAGCCGTGGTTCGCGAACACCCTCTTCGTCATCACCGCCGACCACACCAGCGGTCCTGTCGACCCCTATTACACGACGTCGCTGGGCAGCTACTGCGTGCCCATCATCCTCTATGCCCCCGGCGACAGCACCCTGCGCGGCTACGACCGCCAGCGCATCGTCGAGCAGGCCGACATCATGCCCACCGTGCTCTCCTACCTGCACTACGACCATCCCTACCTGGCCTTCGGCAAGGATATGCTCCGCACGCCTTCCGACCAGACATTTGCCCTGCACTGGGTGCCTGAGACGAATGGCTATGAGTTTGTGAAGGGCGACTACGCCGTTGAGTTCGACGGCAAGGAGGTGACCGCCGCCTACCGTTACCGCACCGACTCGCTGCTCGCCCACAACGTGCTGCCGTCGATGCCCCAGGACACCTTGCGGCAGATGACGCGACAGATGAAATCCATCATACAGCAATATATGCAGCGTATGACCAATGATAAGTTAGTGGTAGAATGAAAGAATTCCTGAATGTACTGCGGCGCTTCGTGCCGCCCTATAAGAAATACCTGGTGTTGTCGGTCGTCTTCAACATCCTGTCGGCCGTGCTTAACATCTTCTCGTTTGCGGCGTTGATACCCATCCTGCAGATACTGTTCCAGACGGGCGACGCCAAGGCAGCCACCGCCCTGATGGACTGGGACTGGGGCAACGTGCAGGAGGTGCTGATGAACAACCTCAACTACTACGTGAACCAGCTCATCGCCAGCTACGGGCAGACGACGACGCTGCTCTTCATCGGCCTGTTCCTGGCCGTGACCACCGCCCTGAAGACGGGTGCCTACTTCCTCTCGTCGTCGACCATCATCCCGATACGCACCGGTGTGGTGCGCGACATCCGCAACCAGCTCTACCAGAAGATCACCTCGCTGCCGCTGGGCTTCTTCAGCGAGGAGCGCAAGGGCGACATCATTGCCCGCATGAGCGGCGACGTGCAGGAGGTGGAGTCGAGCATCATGTCGAGCCTCGACATGCTGTTCAAGAACCCCATCCTCATCGTGGTCTACTTCGGCACGCTGCTCTTCGTGTCGTGGCAGCTCACGCTGTTCACCATCGTCTTCGTGCCCATCTTCGGCTGGTTCATGGGCATCGTCGGCCGCAAGCTGAAGAAGCGCAGCATCAAGGCGCAGGCACTGTGGAGCGACACGATGAGCCAGGTCGAGGAGACACTGGGCGGCCTTCGCATCATCAAGGCCTTCTGTGCCGAGGAGAAGATGAACACCCGCTTCGACCGCATCAACAGCGCCTACCGCAACGACATCATGCGCGTGAACATCCGCCAGTCGATGGCCCACCCCATGTCGGAGTTCCTCGGTACGGTGATGATCATCATCGTGCTGTGGTTCGGCGGCATCCTCGTGCTCAACAACCAGACCATCACCGGCCCGACGTTCATCTACTACATGGTCATCCTCTACAGCATCATCCAGCCGCTGAAGGACTTCTCGAAGGCGGGCTACAACATCCCGAAGGGTCTGGCCTCGATGGAGCGCATCGACAAGATTCTGAAGGCCGAGAACACCATCAGAGAGTCAGCCCACCCGCGCCACATAGCCAGCTTCGAGCGCCAGATAGAGTTCCGCAACGTCTCGTTCAAGTATGGCGAGCAGTGGGTGCTGCGGGGCATCAACCTCACCATCCCGAAGGGCAAGACCATCGCCCTCGTGGGACAGTCGGGCTCAGGCAAGTCGACGCTCGTCGACCTGATTCCCCGCTACTACGACGTGCAGGAGGGCGAGGTGCTCATCGACGGCTTCAACGTCAAGGAGCTCGGCATCCACGATCTGCGGCAGCTCATCGGCAACGTCAACCAGGAGGCCATCCTCTTCAACGACTCGTTCCGCAACAACATCTCGTTCGGCGTCGACAATGCCACCGACGAGCAGATAGCCGAGGCCTCACGCATAGCCAATGCCTACGACTTCATCATGGCCTCCGAGCATCAGTTCGACACCAACATCGGCGACCGCGGCGGGCGCCTCTCGGGCGGTCAGCGCCAGCGTGTGAGCATCGCCCGTGCCATTTTGAAGAATCCGCCCATCCTCATCCTCGACGAGGCCACCTCGGCCCTCGACACCGAGAGCGAGCGGCTGGTGCAGGACGCCCTTGAGCGGCTGATGAAGACGCGCACCACGGTAGCCATCGCCCACCGTCTGTCGACCATCCGCAATGCCGACGAGATCTGCGTGCTCCACGACGGCCGCATCGTCGAGCGCGGCACCCACGACGAGCTGCTGGCCTTCGACGGCTATTACAAGAAGCTCCACGATATGCAGCAAGTATGAGACCAAGCGTGTTGTATCTCGTCAAGTCCTATCTCTGGACGGTGGTGGTGTTCATCATCGGCAAGCTGGGGTTCATGCTCTCCTGCGGCCACGGCCTGTCGGCTGCCGACGTCGGGCAGGTCATCGCCCACGGCCTGTCGCTCGACCTCTCCACGGCGCTCTATTTCCTCATCGTGCCGTTCCTTGTCACGATGGTCAGCGTGTGGTGGGACAACGGTCGCGTGCTGCGGCCGCTGCTCGCCGTCTACTGGGCCGTCGTCGCCCTGGCCTTTGCCCTGGCCTTCGTGGCCGACACCAGTCTCTACCCCTTCTGGGGCTTCAAGCTCGACGCCTCGTGCCTGCAGTACCTGTCGACACCCGGCGAGGCTGCGGCCAGCGTCTCCACGGGCTATCTCCTCATGCGCCTCCTGGCGCTCATCGTTCTGACCGCTGTCATCTTCTGGGGCTACCCGCGGTTTCCGAAGCCCACGGTCCGCAGGCAGCGCGTGGCCGAGACCGTGTTCTACCTGCTCTGCATCGCACCGATGGTCATCGGCATTCGCGGCGGCATCGGTGAGTCGACCACCAACATCGGCCAGGTGTACTACTCGCAGAACCAGTTCCTGAACCACTCGGCCGTCAACCCCGTGTTCAACTTCCTCTACTCGCTCGACCACCGGCTGGGCACCGACAACGCCTACCAGTTTATGGAGCAGTCGGCGTGCGACCGTCTGCTCGAGGGTGTCTACACCACCGAGAGCCTTGATATCGACACGCTGCTCACCACGCAGCGCCCCGACGTCGTCATCATCCTCCTCGAGAGCTGCGGCGAGCAGTTCGCCCCGGTGATGCCCCGCCTGCAGCAGCTGAAGCAGGAGGGCATCTGGTTCAGCCAGTGCTACGGCAACTCATGGCGCACCGACCGCGGCACCGTCTGCACGCTGAGCGGCTACCCCTCGTTCCCGTCGCTGTCGGTGATGAAGATGCCCGACAAGAGCCGCTCGCTGCCCAGCATCGCCCTGACGCTGCAGCACGTGGGCTACCAGACGTCGTTCCTTTACGGCGGCGACATCAACTTCACCAACATGCGCAGCTACCTCATTGCCACCGGCTGGGAGACGCTGACATGGAAGAACGACTACTCGCGCGACGAGCAGCGCACCTCGGAATGGGGCGTCAGAGACGACATCACCTTCCAGACGCTCTACCGCCAGATCACCGCGCCGCGCAGCCGGCGGGCCCTCTTCGGCTACTCCACGCTCAGCAGCCACGAGCCGTGGGACGTGCCCTTGAAGCGCCACGACGACGAGGTGCTCAATGCCTTCAGCTATCTTGACGACTGCTTAGGCAACTTCATCGACAGTCTGAAGCAGACGCCGCAGTGGCAGGACCTGCTCATCGTCCTCGTCGCCGACCACAGCATCAACTACGGCGACGCCGACGAGCAGCGCCAGCCCCTGCTGCGCAACCACATCCCCCTGCTCATGGTGGGCGGAGCCGTCCGTGCGCCGCGCACCATCGAGACGCTGTGCAACCAGACCGACATCTGCGCCACGCTGCTGGGCCAGCTCGGTCTGCCCCACGCCGACTTCCGCTTCAGCCGCGACGTGCTCTCCAGCAGCTACCGTCACCCCACCGCCGTCCACAACTACAACAACGCCCAGTTGGTCATCGACTCAACGGGGTATATCCTCTACGACTACGACGCCAGCCACCTTGCCGCCAGCAGCGGCCCCGACAGCGAGCGGCTGCTGCGCCTCAGCCACGCCATTCTCCAGACCACCACCGACGACCTCATCAACCGATAGTCATGAAGCAACTCACCTACCGCCTGCTCTACGGCTTCACCTACGCCGTGTCGCTGCTGCCCTTCTGGCTGCTCTACCTCATAGCCGACTTCTTCTTCCTGCTCGTCTATTTTATAATAAGGTACAGGCGCAAGATTGTATGGAAGAACCTGTCGACGTCGTTCCCTGAGAAGAGCGAGGCCGAGCTGCGGCAGATCAGCCGCCAGTTCTACCGCTGGCTCTGCGACTACTTCGTCGAGACCGTCAAGCTGCTCAGCATCAGCAATGAGCGGCTGCTGCGCCGCATCGAGTTCCGCGGCGTCGAGCAGCTTGAGGAGTGCTTCGACCGCGGTCAGGACTGCGCTGCTATTCTTGGCCACTACTGCAACTGGGAGTGGCTGTCGGCCACGGGGCTCGCCTTCCACCGCTATCCCGAGGCCGTGATGGGGCTCATCTACCACCCGCTCTACAACGACGCCTTCGACCGCCTGTTCATCGACATACGCAAGGCCCACGGCGGCGACTGCATACCGAAGAAGGACATCCTGCGCCATCTGCTCACCTACCGCCGCGACGGCCGCCGCTCGCTCTTCGGCTATATCAGCGACCAGTCGCCCCGCTGGAAGGACATCCACCTCTTCCTGCCCTTCCTCAACCACGAGACGCCCGTCTTCACCGGCGGCGAGCGCATCATGCGCAAGGTGAACAACGCCGTGTTCTACGTCGACATGGAGCGCCCCTGCCGCGGCCGCTATGTCTGCACCTTCCGGCTCGTCACCCTCGAGCCCGCCTCGCTGCCCGACAACGAGGTGACCGTCCGCTTCTTCCAGATGCTCGAGACGTCCATCCGCCGCCAGCCGGCGTTCTACCTGTGGACGCACAACCGCTGGAAGCGCACCAAAGAAGAGTTCGACAAAGTCTACGACCTCGTCAACGGCCGCACCATTCCTAAAGTTCAAGGAGTCTATGGAAGTTAAGCATATCCTCGTCATCCGTTTCCGGCAGATGGGCGACGCCGTCCTGGCCACGCCGCTGCTCAGCACCCTGCGCCGTGCCTACCCCGATGCGCAGATCGACTTCGTGCTCAACGCGCGCATCGCCCCGCTGTTTGAGGGCCATCCCGCCGTCAGCCGCATCATCACCTTCACCGACGACGAGCGCCACCATGCGCTGACGTACTTGAAGAAGGTGTGGCAGACCGTGCGCCGCACGCGCTACGACGTCATCATCGACATGCGCTCCACCGTCAACACCATGCTCTTTGCCCTGTTCTCGCCGCTGACGCCCTATCGCATCGGCGTCAGCAAGCCCTACACGCGCTTCGTCTTCAACCACCGCTTCCCCGGCTGCGAGGCCGACGAGCGCATGACCGACCACAACCTGTCGATGCTCACCCCGCTGGGCAGCCTGCCCGTCGACAGCCGCCTGTCGCTCCACATCACCGAGGCCGAGATAGCCGACTTCCGCCAGTATATGCGGCGCCAGGGCATCGACTTCAGCCGTCCCGTCATGCTGGCAGGCGTCACCGCCAAGCTCGAGAGCAAGACGTGGGCCGAGGACCGCATGGTCGAGGTGCTGCGCCGCTTCCTCGCCGCCCGCCCCGACGTGCAGGTCATCTTCAACTACGCCCCCGGTCGCGAGGCTGAGAACGTCCGCCGCATGTACGATGCCCTTGGTGAGCCGCCCGCCGTCTTCATCAACATCGAGGCCGGCAGCATGCGCCAGTTGGCTGCTATGGCTGCCAACTGCACCTTCTACTTCGGCAACGAGGGCGGTGCGCGCCACATCGTCCAGGCCATGGGCCGTCCGTCGCTCGTCGTCTGTTCGCCGATGGCCAGCAAGACCACGTGGCTGCCTGAGTGCGACGAGCCCTTGACGCGCGGCATTGCGCCCTCCGACGTCGACCCCCGTGCCGCCCGCCTCGACTACGCCGCCCAGTATGCCCTCATCAGCACCGACCGCGTATGGGCCGCGCTGCAGCAGTTCTGTTCACAAATCCTTTCCGACTGACTATGAAGACCGTAGTAGTAGACTTCTCCAACCTCGACGACATGAGCGGCTTCGGCGAGATAGCCCGCAACTATTGTCCGCGCCTGGCCGCCGCCGACGTGCCCGACCTGCATTTCATCTTCATCCTGCCCGAGCGCCACTGCGGGGCTTTCGGCAGCCATATCGACTACGTGTCGCACGAGCACCTGAAGCGCGACCTCCAGCCCTTCCGCCGCCAGATCAGCCTCTGGCACGCCACCCACCAGCAGTTCGACTACCGCCTGCGGGGCAGGGGCATCGTCCAGCTGCTCACCGTCCACGACCTGAACTATCTGCACGAGAAGCACGGCATCCACCTGCTGCGCCACCAGATCGAGATGCCCTGGCTCATCCGCCGCAGCGACGCCGTGACCGTCATCTCCGAGTACGTCAAGCACGACGTCGAGGCCCACATCCCCTTCCTCAACAAGCCGCTGACGGTCATCTACAACGGCATTGCCGACATTGAGCGGGGCGCCCAGAGCCGACCGTCGTTCGCCGCCGAGGCCGACCGCTTCTTCCTCTGCATCGGTCAGGTGCGCGAGAAGAAGAACATCCACACCCTGCTGCCCATGATGCAGCACTTCCCCGCCCACCGCCTCTTCGTCTGCGGCGCCAACCACTGGGCCTACGCCGACCGCCTGCGCAGCATGATTGTCCCCGCCGACCGCGACCGCATCCTGCTGACGGGCAAGATCAGCGACGACGAGAAGCGCTGGCTCTACGCCCACGCCGAGGCCCTGCTCTTCCCCAGCCGTCTCGAGGGCTTCGGCATCCCCGTTCTCGAGGCCATGCGCTTCGGCACGAAGGTCTTCTCTTCGCGCTACAGCTGTCTGCCCGAGATCTGCTCCGTCCACGCCTCCTACTGGGACAGCTACGAGCCCGAGGCCATGGCGCGCGTCGTCCGTGAGGGGTTGTCCGACTGGTCGCGCCAGGGAGCTGCCGCCGAGGCCGCAAAGGCCTATTCGCAGTCGTTCAACTACGACCGCTACACGCGCGAGTATGTGGCGCTCTACCGCCGCCTGCTCGGGGTTTGAGTTGAGGAGATGAGGAGTAAGGAGTTGAGGAGTTGAGGAAATCTACTTTACCTCCACAACTCCTTACTCCTCATCTCCTTACTCAACTTGCAAAAGTTGAGTTAAAGCTTAATCTTCCTGTTCTCGAATTTCTCCAGCAGCCGCAGCGCCCTGTCGGCCGTCTGTTGCTCGTCCCACTGCCGCAGTCTTGCGTAGCTGCGCACCAGGTATTCGTAGAGGTCGCGCCGGTGCGTCGTCCTCACCATGTTCTGCAGACATGTCTCGTCGTCGGGCATGCCGTCGGTGAAGTGGCTGCGGTTAATGTCGATCATCGTAAAGTGGTACTGTCCGTCGTGCTCCGTGCAGAGGAAGTTCGAGAGGTTCAGGTCGCCGTGCAGCACGCCTCGGCTGTGCATCGTCAGGATCTGCCGCGCCACGGCGTCGGCCAGCTCGTGGCTGAAGTCCCTCACCTCGCGCAGCAGCAGGTGCAGCTCCGTTCCCGGTGCCTCCAGGCTGACGAAGTAGCCCGTCCTGAACAGCCGCCCGCTGCCCGTCTCTATGTAGGCCACCTCGCGGGGCGTGTCGATGCCCCTCCGGCGGAACTCCTGCGCAAAGAGGTAGGCGCGCGCCGCCTTCGTCTTCCTGAAGAATGTGTAGACCACGCGCTGCAGGGCGTTCACCGGCTTGTAGCGCTTCACGACGAACACCTGTCCGCGGTCCGTGAAGCGGCGTATCTGGTTGCGCTGATCGTAGATGGTCTCGCCCTGTCCGTCGGCAAAGGCGTCGGGCAGAGCGCTGATGAAGTCGGCGTGGCTTCTGAAGTCGTCGGCCACCACCGTCTTCAGCGTCCTATTTGAACACCCGCTTGTCATCGTAGTCGTGGTACGACAGGTTGAAGTTCACGTAGTCGAATCCGTGTATGCGGCGGTCGTTCTCGGGCGGCAGCTTCATATAGTCGCCGAAGAGCCGCGTCAGGTACTCGTGGGGATGCTCCACGCCCATCAGCTCGTGGCCCTCAAACATGATCGGCGTTGGCGTGCCCATCACCTCGCGGGGCATCGTGCTGCGGTCGCCCGTGTCGTAGTCAGCTATCAGGGGTGCCGTCTCGTAGTCGTAGGCCGACTGAATGCGCTTCTGCAGCCGCTGCAGCGTCACGTTCTTCACCGTGGCCTGCAGCAGTCGTGGCAGCCACGACGTGTATCCGTGGCCCCGCTTGTAGGGGTCGCGGCTGCGCAGGTATACCCAGTTCTTCACCAGGTGCACCAGTCCGATGCGCAGCTTGCGGCGCCAGCGCTGGCGGGGAATGCCGTCGATGGGGCAAATGTCCACGTAGACGCCGCCTATCTGGTTCAGCGACCACCGTTCAATCAGCGTCGTGCTGCCGTCAATAAACTTCACCAGCGCGCTCGTGCAGTTCTCGTCGCGCTCGAAAGTCTGCAGCTCGAAGGGCTTCGGTATCCACTCGTCGGCGTGCGCAATCAGTTTCTCCACGTCGGGCCGCGGCATGGCAATGTCGGCATCGTCGTCCCAGGGAATGAATCCCCCGTGTCTGACGGCTCCGAGCATCGTGCCGTCCGAGATCCAGTAGCGCAGCCCGTGCTCCCGGCACACCTTGTCCACCGCCACCAGTACATTCAGTATCGAGCGGTGAATGTCCTCAATTTTGTAATCTGCCATCGTCTTTTGCTAAATTTGCGGCAAAGATACACAATTATTTTGAATTCCCACATCTTTTTCGTACCTTTGTGGCGAAAAATTGCAAAATCTTATGATAGGATTGTCGAAACCAGAGACAGGTCCCGACGGCCCACTCCTCGTCGGCTACGATGCCAAGCGCATCGTGCGCAACGCCACCGGACTGGGCAGCTACGGCCGCACCCTCGTCCGCGACCTCGCCGCCCTCCCCGGCCTCGAGCTCCATCTCTACGCCCCCGACGAGGGCCGTCCCGACCTCCGCGCGCAGATCCCCTCGTCGCCCCGTGTCACCCTCCACACCCCCGTTCCCCCTCGGGGCCGTCTCCGCGGAGCCTACTGGCGCAACCGCGCCATCGTCGCCGACCTCGTCCGCGACGGCATCCAGGTCTACCACGGTCTCTCCGGCGAGCTGCCCAGAGGAATCACTCTGAGCGGCGTGCGCAGCGTTGTCACCATCCACGACCTCATCTTCCTCCGCCACCCCGAGTACTACAGCTGGTTCGACGCCCGCATCTACGCCTGGAAGTTCCGCATCGCCTGTCGCGAGGCCGACCGCATCATCGCCATCAGCGAGCGCACCCGTCAGGACATCATCGAGCTCGGCGGCGTCAGCCCCGACCGCATCGACCTCATCTACCAGAGCTGTTCCCCCCGCTTCGCCGCCGACCTGTCACCCGCTGCCGCCGCCGACGTCCGCAGCCGCTACGCCCTGCCTCAGCGGTTCGTCCTCTCCGTCGGCACCATCGAGCCCCGCAAGAACATCCACCAGGCCGTCCAGGCCCTGCCCTATCTCCCCGCCGATGTCCATCTCGTCGCCGTCGGCCGAGCCACCCCCTACTCCCGGAGCGTCCTCCGAGCCGCCGACCGCGCCGGTCTCACGCCGCGCGTCCATTTCCTCCACGGCGTCCCCGATGCCGACCTCCAAGCCCTCTACCGCCTTGCCGATGTCTTCGTCTATCCCTCCCGTTACGAGGGGTTCGGCATACCCGTCATCGAGGCCATCCACAGCGGACTCCCCGTCGTCGCCGCCACCGGTTCCTGTCTTGAGGAAGCGGGCGGTCCTGACAGTCTCTATGTCTCCCCCGACAGTCCCCGCGACCTCGCCGTCGCCGTCTCCCGCGTGCTCAGAGGAAATCCTGAGCGCGAAGCCCGCATCGCCCGCAGCCGCGACTACGTCCGCCGTTTCGAGGGCCTCGATGTCGCCTCGCAGGTCGCCGACGTCTACCGCCACCTCCTAGAAACGCCAGCGCAGCTGGAAGGACAGGTCGGTCATTGATGAACTATTGATTTCCTGCAGACCGCTGCCAATGGTGCTGCGGTCAAAGTAGTGTGTATATCCGGCCTTGGCCGTGAGTGTGAGTTGCTTGCCGGCGTAGACATTGGTCATCAGGGCAAGGCGGAGGCCTTCGCCGAAATAAGCTGGAAAGGAGAAGGCATAGAGCGGTCCCCGCTCATAGACATAGAGACGCGCCTCGTAGCTGTCGGTGCAGAAGTAGCCGCCATTGAGGCTGAGCTTCAGCCGGTGCCACTGTCCGTTGAGGGCCTGGCTGAGCATATAGCCCCACTCGCGCTGACTGCTGCCGGTGCTGACGACGTCGGCCTGCGTGATGGTGCCCAGGCTGCCGCCGTTCCAGTCGAGGGCCAGTCGGGCGCGGTGCTCGATGTAGTTGTCGAGTGCCTGTTTAGCGTCATCGTCTTTCTGTCGGAGGTGGAGCCTATAGCGGCCGCTGACCGTCCAGTCGCCGCGGGTATAGGATGCTGAGAGCAGGTTGTCCCAGGCGTGGGAGGCCTGCGACACCTGATAGCGCGGCCAGGGGAAGTAGGCGTAGTCTGTATAGGCTTGCAACTGCAAGCCGGGCGACGGTCTCCACACGGCGCCGAGGTAAACGCCGCTCTCGTTCTGGACGTGGCCGCCCTCAGACACGGTGCGGGCGTAGAGGGCGGTGTAGCGGTAGCTGAAGAAGCGCTGCAGCAGCATGAGGGTAAGACCGTCGGCTGCCTGCACACTGAGGCTGTTGAGCGTTGCCAGGGCTCCGTCGCGGTTGACTGCCGTCTCGCCGCTGAGGGCGAAGCGGGGGTGAAGGTAGCCATAGTCGGCGCTGACGTTCACGAAGTCGCTACCCTGGGCGGTGTGTCGCCGGTAGAGCGTGGCGGTGTTAGGTTGCAGCTGGCGGTCGAGGTGAGTATAGAGGGCTGTGGCACCGGCGTGGAGTCCGCCGTAGCGGCAGGCGACGCGGACGAGGGCGTCGGCAGCGTGCGTATTGTTCTTCCTCTCCATCTCCGCCGGCGTGCGGTGGTAACCGTCTACATCGATGGTCCGGGCCGAGCCGTCGCCGTTGAGCGTGGCGTCGAGGGCGCGGTAGGAGAGTGCGCTGGTCAGCTGCCAGTAGGGCGACAGGCTGAGGGTGGCGGCGGCGCCCTGCATGTAGCCCGACTGCGTGCGCGACGAGTGCGGGCGGACGGTGCTGGTGTTGCACCCCAGCTGCTGGAGCATGGCGAGCTTGCCCAGACTGAAGCTGTTGTTGACGACGAGTCCCATGCCTGCCGACAGTTTGTATTTGCCGACGACGACATTCTCGATACACCCCAGTCGCCTTACTTGCAAGTAGTACGAGTAGAAATCGTAGCCCGCCTTGTTGCGGTCGGCGAAGAACGGCTCGCCGGCATCCTGTGCCCCGACGACGCCCATCCTGACATGATCCCTGTAGGCGTACTGGTAACGGAGCCAGTGGCGGTAGGGGTAGCCGAGATAGCCGTTGCGGTCGCCCTTCCGCTTATATAGTGGCAGGCTGAGACTGCCCATGAGCTCGTTCTGCCCGTGCTGGAGGATGTCGTCGAGGGCGGGAAACTGCGACGCGCGCTCGTCATCGACGTAGGCGAAGTGGCGCAGCAGTTCGGTCTGGGTGTAGTCCAGCTGCCGGATCATCTTCAGCTCGTTGATGGACTTCATCGGGCCGTAGTGGTAGAGATAGTCCATGAGGGCCTCCACCTGCAGTGCGGAGAGGAAGGGGAGCGCCTCGAGCTGCTCGCGCGAGGCAGTGTTGAGGTTCAGCGGCTGTTCCTCGAGTTGGCAGAGCATGTCGTAGGTATCCTCCCAGTCGTCGGCCTCGACGTCGTCGGCGGTCAGCGTCTCGGTGAGCAGCTGTTCCCACGGGCGCTGGTTCTGGGCGCCGGTGGCGAGCACGAGCAGCAGGAGCAGGGTGGCGGTGAATACTCTCACGGCTTACCGCAGTATGTCGCTGATGATGGCGACGGCGTCGTCGACAGCTATGGTGCCGTCGGCATTGGCATCGGCGGCGTCGGCATTGAAGGGTTGGGGCTGCAGGCCGAGGAGGTAGGCGACGACGGTCTGGACGTCGGCAGGCTCGAGGCGGCCGTTGCCGTCGGCATCGCCGAAGAGGAGGAGGGTGGTGAGTCGGACGTTGTCGAAGCCGATGATCTTCTCGGTGCCGTTGTTGTTGTGCATGGCGACGAGGGCGACGGTGGTGGAGGAGCGTCCGTCGCTCTGGAAGGTGACGCTCATCTGCTGCCACTGCTCAAGGTTTTCGACGGTGGGCGCTTGCTCGGTGGAGCCATCCTGGGTGATGGCCTGGAGGTAGGCATCGCCGCCCAGTCCGCTCTTCCAGACGTCGGCGGTGAGGGCGTAGCGGCCTGCGGGGAGGAGGAGCTCCTGTCGGAGGGTGATGGTGGAGGCGCCCCAGTTCTGGCGTACCCAGTAGGTCTGCTTACTGTCGGAGGACGGGCTGGGGCGTGATTCGAAAAAACGGTCGAAGAAGAGGTCGCCGGCCTTGAGGGCGGAGAGGTCGTTCTCGTTGCGCCCGACGTAGTCGATGGTCCATCCCTGGGGGAGGTAGATGGCGCGGTCGGCGGTGACGCCGCTGCCGGGCATGGGGGCGTAGGTGCCCTCGAAGTCGGGGTTCTGGAGGGTGGCGGGCAGGTTGGCGTTGAGCTCTGCTTTTATTGCGTCCCGCGTCTTTGCTACTATCTGCTGTACCTCGAGGGGTGTGGCTACGGCGTCGTAGGTGCTGACGCTGAGGCAGGTGTGGTTGAAGCCGTCGCCACGGACGCTGATATGGCTGACGTCGAGGTCGGTGACGGGGATGACCTGGTCGACGAGGCCGTTACGGTAGGCGGTGAGGGTGTGGCCGTCGTAGGTGAGGGTGAGCACCCAGGTGGTGAGCTTGGTGGGGTGGTTGTCGCCATTGGTGCCATTGGAGCCGCTGGCCCAGGCATCGCTGGTGAGCAGGCGGTTCTGGCTGCGGTAGGTGGTGCCGGCGACGGTGAGCTCGGGGTACTGCGAGGAGGCGTTGAGCGTGTAGGCGAACGCTCCGTCGGCGGACTTGAGGAGGGGACCCTCGTAGTTGGCGCTGTTCATGGAGAAGGCGACGCTGAGCGTCTGGCCGGCCTTGAGGCAGACGCAGTCGGTGGCGGCATCGTGCAGGCTGCGCACGGTCTCAGTCCAGTCGCAGTCGGCGAGGATGGCGGTGGGGTAGCCCTTGGGGAAGCTCTTGTTGACCATCCAGTAGTAGTAGTCGCCCTGCATCCAGACGAGGCGGAGGGGGGAGCCGTTGGAGCCTGGGATGACGTAGGGGCGGGCGTTGCCCTTCGGGGAGTTGAAGGTGAGCTGCTGGGAGGCGGCGACGTTGCCCTGATCGTCGATGGTGTAGCGCCAGATTTCGTTGACGCCGTCCTTGTTGTACTGGCCGTCGGTGGTGGGGATGCTGAGGTAGAGGTGGTTGATATTGTCGGGGTCAAGGGCCATGCCGCCGCTGTAGCAGCGCTCGGTGGAGTTCCAGTTGTGGTGGAAGGCGTGGCCGCCGTACTGCACCCAGGTGTTCTTCCACTCCGAGCCGTTCCAGCGGGCGTACCAGTAGACGTGGGTGGTCTTGGCATCGTCGATGTGGGGATAGGCGATGACGGGGTGCTCGTCCTTGTCGAGGGCTATCTGCCACACCCAGTTGCGGATGTTGGCCGTGCGGTCGACGATGGTGGCGGGGTAGCTGTTGGCGTAGCTATCGCTCTTGTTGACGTTGAACACGCCGTCGTTGATGACGGAGAGCTGACGGCCATTCAGGTCACGCAGGATGGGGCCACGGCCGTTGTTGATGTCGATGACGTTGAAGTAGAGCCAGTCGGGCTGCTCGTTGTCGGGGTGGCCGGTGGTGTAGCTGACGTAGATCTTGTCACGGCCGTTGGACTGGTACTTGGCGTAGGGGCGGGCTCCGGTGGACTGGACGATCTGCTTGGGGCCGAAGTCGAAGCGGCAGTTGTCGTCGGCATCGGGCATGGTGAGGCGGGCGATGGTGGGGTGCCAGTTGATGCCTCGCCAGCAGAGGTAGATGTGGTCGGGGTCGTCAGTGAGGATGAAGGGCGAGGGGTAGGTGGTGTTGTTGGCTGTGGCCAGGTACTTCTCGTCGCCGAGGGCGGTGATGTCGCCGGGCTTCTGGGATATGCGGTACCAGATCTTAGCTTCGTCAGTATGGCGGGTGTAGAAGATCATGACGCGCTCGTCGGGGAGGACGAGGAAGGTGGGGTTGTTGTGGTCGTCGGGCTGGAAGTAGGAGCGCACGAGGACGTCGGTCTTGCGGTGGGTGAGCCAGT